>CESY01031216.1_pt1 | contig 10811 bp, 12 predicted proteins | sample 531201 | NCBI WGS metagenome assembly CESY01 (sample SAMEA2622048, study PRJEB7988) | marine metagenome | biome: marine biome (ENVO:00000447); feature: mesopelagic zone (ENVO:00000213); material: "saline water (ENVO:00002010), including plankton (ENVO:xxxxxxxx)" | depth 488 m | reverse complement strand
ACTTGAACCTTCTTTTAAAATAAATACGGGTTGACCGCCATTTTGAGACATAGTTACTAGTCCGTACTTCTCAATTTTTAACTATTGTGTTTTTTTGACTAGTCATTTAATTTTATATTACCTTTTTTTCTGTATTCTTACATAATGGACATCAAATGGAGCATTTTTGTCTGGAATACATTTTCTTCTGATCACTTTGTTAAAATTTGGCTCAATTTCATTATTTTCCCCTGATACTAGTTTTTTTATATTTATTCCTCCTTCACAAATAATGTCTAATCTGACTTGTTTTTTTTCAATTTTTTTAATTGTTACTGAAAATATTTTTCTTGTAAAGTGTTTTCGTTTGTTGATTGAGTATATGGTTACATCTTTTTTATCAAAGAATTTTTCCAAATATTTTATTTTATTAACGTCTTTACAATTACATTCAAAATTTACTCTTGACTTCATAATAAAACCAAAGTCTGTTATTGGTCTGTTTTTTAATATTTCTGCATGTTTCATTATTATACCGTTGTTCATTTTTTTATCTCGGAAAAATGATTTACGTTTAATAGGTGAAACAATTTCTGCACAGAATGGTCTTCCTTTATTTTTAACTAAACTATTATTGTCTTCGCTACCAAACCATGATATTTTTACATTATTTGCAATAAATTTTTTCTTTAAAAATTTTTGTATTTCATTTTCTACTGATGGACTTTTTTGAAATCCTGAAAATTTACATATTTTACATCCATATGTTTTACATTCTTTACATCTTTGTTTTTTTTGCCTTACTCCGCGTTTTCTTTTAATGTAATTTCCTATAACAAATATTGACCTAGTCGTTATTTCTATATCGTCCATTAATGTATTGACAAGAATATTTAAATCAGGTTTATTTAAACTGACTCTTTTACCACTTTTTAATGCAATAAATTTTGATGTTTGTTTTGTAATTTCACTTTTTATTGATTCACCACCTTTAATTTTGTATTCAGCTCTGATGAAATCTTCTCTTTCAATTATTTCTGAATCAATTATTGTTCCTATCATAAAACTTGAATATTCAAATTTTTCTATTTTTTTTATTATTATGCTCGATGTTTTATTTAAATTTGCCATTATTCCTTGACAAATAAAGCAATTTCTTTTATTGGATTTGTTGTGAATTTGAATACTAATCTTCTTTCCATATAGTTTGTTATTTATACGATTGTTTGAAAATTGTCTTCCTAAACAACTATTACATAATTGATATTTACGTAAAATTTTTTTTGCGTTTTTGAGTATTGTTTTATCCAGCTTTAATTAGCACCTAATTTTTTCATTAATTGTCTCATATTTCTTCCTTTACCAGCTTTAAACATTTGTTTAGATTGTTTGTATCGGTTCAATAATTCTTTTATTTCCTTTTCTGTTCTTCCTGAACCTTTGGCAATTCTTTTTATTCGTGATGAATTAATTAAATCTGGATCTTGTTTTTCTTGATTGGTCATGGATTGAATAATGAATTTCCATTTTTCCATATTTTTTTCAATATTATCTAAATCTTTTTCGGGTAATTGATTAGATGCTCCTGGAATGAGTTCCATAATTTTTTTTATTGATCCCATTTTGTTCATTTGTTCTAATTGTTCGTATAGATCAGTAATAGTCATTTTACCTGACATGATTCTTTGTAGTTTTACATCTTGATTTTCTATTTGCATATCTTTTACTTTTTGTAATAATGTCTGAATATCCCCCATTCCGATTAATCTTCCTACAAATCTAGTTGCAACAAATTCCTCTAAATCATCAATTCTTTCACCGGTTCCTAAGAAGAAAATACTTGCACCAGTGTTTGCAACAGCTATTAAAGCACCTCCTCCTTTTGCTGCGCCATCTAGTTTCGTTATTATAATTCCTCCTATTGGAGCAATTTCTTTGAATGCTTTTGATTGAGATTCAGATTGTTGACCAATTGTAGAATCAATTACCAGAAATATATTATCTGGTTTAATTTCTTTTGTTAGTTGTTTCATTTCTAACATTAGTTTTTCTTCCTCTTTGTGCCTTCCAGTTGTGTCAATTATAACTACATCTTTTGTATTTTTTTTAAAAAAATCTATGCCATTTCTGATTATTTTTACTGCATTGCTCTCATTTTCTTCTCCATAAACTTCAATTTTAAAAGGCTCACAAAGTGATTTTATTTGCTCTAATGCTCCTGGTCTGAATGTATCTGCTGCAATTACTCCTGTTGAATAGTTCTTTTTTGACATATATCTGGCCAATTTCCCAATTGACGTAGTTTTTCCACTTCCTTGTATTCCGAGTACTAGAATAATGTTTTGTTTATCTTTTTTTAATTCGAATTTATTGTCTGAACCCAACATATTTGATAATTCTTCGTATAATATCTTCACAATATGATCTCTTCTCGGGATTCCCATTGGAACTTTTTCTTTTAATGCCCGTTCTTCTACTTTTTTTGTTAATTCAAAAACTAGTTTTACATTGACATCTGATTGTAATAACGACCTTTGTAGATCTTTTATGAATTCTTTTATAGATTCTTCATCTATATTGTCATTTCCAATAAATTTTTTTATTGAATTTTGAAGTCCGTCACGAAGTTTGTCTAACATCTTATTTTCACTTGTTTATACTTATTAATTTGGGAATTTTTAAAGTTCCTCTATCTCCATGCCATATTTTCTCTACATTAATAGGCTCTAATTTCTTTGAATATAATGGACCATCAAGAACCAATGTATCTAAATCCCCTCCTTCTCCCACTGCATTAAACTTATACTTTTTTGCCAGATAAAGTAATTTCTCTATATTATTTTTATCTAAATGTCTGCCTAGCCATTTTTCTTCTAAGCCTAGTGCAGCTACTGATACTATGATAACATCTAAATTATTTTCTAATATCTTTTCATAAAGTTTTTCGGGTGTAATTCCCCATATTGGAGCATAATGTTTCATATTTACATCTTCACAGACTATGTCGAATTTCTTTTTTTGATAATTGGATTCTATTCCCCCTGTGATTAAATAATCTCCATCAATGTTTTTTAAGGCATCAGCAAGTACTCCTATCTCGTTATCTTTAGGAGCCTTAATTGGTATCCATTTTATGCCAACCACTTCTGCAATAGATTTTACAAGTTCTACATTGTGTGTATGATATAGCATACTTTCAGGATCTTCCGGAATGATTGTCATTATCCCTGTTATCTTGATTCCTGAGTTATGTGCTAAATGCATCGATAACACTGAATCTTTTCCACCTGATAAAAACGAAATTCCAGTTTTCATTATAAATTATCATTATATATCGAATTTCCAATTATTAACTTTCATTATTGGTTTATTTATCTCTGGAATCTATAATTTGTGGAAAAGTTTATAGATATGATTTAAGTTACTCTCCTTTAGTTAGGAACATTAAATTAGAGGCTTTATGAATGTTAATTGAAAATAATGAACAAAATATTCCCTTAGATTCTGCAGAAGATGATTATAGTAAGGATGAATTTGAAAAAATAAAAAAACAATCCGATTCATACTTTAAACAACTTCAATATCTTCAAGCTGATTTTGAAAATTTTCGCAAACAAACTAATAAAGAATTTGAAAATCAATCTAAATTTGGTAAACATGAGATGGTAAGAAGCTTGATTGAAATATATGAAGATCTACAAAGGATTTTGGAAAATGCAAATACGGAAGATTCTTCAATAAAAGGAATACAACTTGTCATTAAAAATATTGAGGCTATGTTTGAAGAACAATCCGTCGAGTTGATTGATTCTGTTGGAAGTATTTTTGATCCCAATTTACACGAAGCTGTTGATTACACAAAAAACTCTGATTTTGAAGATAATGTTATTATTTCTGAAATTCAAAGTGGGTATAAAATTCATGGACAAGTTTTAAGACCCAGTAAAGTAAATGTATGCAATAATAAAGTTGACACTAATGGAGTTAATATAAATGAGTAAAATAATCGGAATAGATCTTGGCACAAGTAATTCTGCTGCAGCCGTAATGGTTGGCGGTAAATCTTCTATTATTCCTAGTGCAGAGGGAACTAGTATAGGAGGGAAGTCCTTTCCATCTTATGTCGCCTTTACATCTGATAATCAACGTTTAGTCGGTGAACCTGCAAGGAGACAAGCTGTTACTAATCCTGAGGGTACTGTATTTTCTATAAAAAGAAAAATGGGAACTAAAGAAGTTGTAGAAATTGGTAGCACTAAATATACACCAGAGCAAATTTCTTCCTTTATTCTTCAAAAAATAAAAACTGATGCAGAAGCATTTCTTGGCGAAAAAATTGAAAAAGCTGTAATTACTGTTCCTGCTTATTTTAATGATGCACAAAGACAGGCAACGAAAGACGCAGGGTCTATTGCTGGATTAGAAGTTGTTAGGATTATAAATGAACCTACTGCTGCTGCATTGGCTTATGGGTTAAATAAAGATGAATCTGATCAAAAAATTCTTGTATTTGATCTTGGTGGCGGTACTCTTGATGTTACTGTAATGGAATTAGGAGATGGTGTATTCGAAGTAAAAAGTACTAGTGGTGATACTAGACTTGGCGGTACTGATATGGATCAAAAAATCCTAGATTATCTTGTAGAAGTGTTTAAGCAGCGATCCTCTATTGATTTGAATAATGATTCTAAAGCAATACAAAGACTTCGTGAAGGAGCTGAAAAAGCAAAAATTGAATTGTCTACTGTATTGACTACTGATATTAATCTTCCATTTATTGCTCAAGATTCTGAAAACAATCCTGTACATTTTGAAACCACTTTGACTCGTGCAAAACTTGAAGATTTAATTGCACCAATACTTCAAAAATGCGAAAATCCTGTTAAACAAGCTATTGAAGATTCAAAACTTTCTACAGCTGATATTACTAAAATAATTCTTGTTGGAGGTCCTACACGTATGCCTTCTGTACAAGACTTTGTTAAAAAAGTAATTGGTAAGGGATTGGAACGTGGAGTTGATCCTATGGAATGTGTTGCTTCTGGTGCTGCTATACAAGGGGCAGTTCTTGCCGGTGAAACTTCTGATATTTTATTACTTGATGTAACCCCTCTTTCACTTGGTGTTGAGGTTCAAGGCGGTATATGTAATAGAATGATTGAACGAAATACTACTATTCCTACTAAGAAAAGTCAGATCTACTCAACAGCTGAGGATAATCAATCTGCCGTTACAATAAATGTTCTTCAGGGAGAAAGACAAATGGCATCTGATAATACGTCTTTAGGAAGATTTAATCTTGAAGGAATTCCTCCTGCTCCAAGAGGCGTTCCTCAAATTGAAGTAACTTTTGACATTGATGCAAATGGTATGATTAATGTATCTGCTAAAGATTTAGCTACTAACAAAGAACAAAAAATTACTGTAACAGGTTCTAGTAAACTTTCTGATTCTGATAAAGAACAAATGATTAAAGACGCAGAAAAGTTTGCCGAACAAGATAAAGCGAGAAAAGAAGAGGTAGAATTGGTTAATAAAGCTGATTCATTAATCTATACGGCAGAACGAACTAAAACTGATCTTAAAGAGAAGATTACACAAGAACAAATATCCCAAATTGACGCTCTGGTTGCAGAACTAAAAACATCTGTTGAATCTAAGGAACAATCTTCTATTACTGAAAATTCAGATAAATTGAGCAAACTTTTACAAGAAATTGGTTCTTCCATGTACCAACAATCTACTCAGGCTGATGTCAATCAAGCATCTTCTACTTCTAGTTCTTCCGTTGACAATAATGCCTCTACTGATTCTCAGGAAAAAGTTGTTGATGGAGAATACGACGTGGTAGATGAGAATTCCTCTACTGATGATAAATGACCAATAGCGACTATTATGATATCCTAGGTGTTTCTAAAGGCGCCACAGATCAAGACATAAAAAAAGCTTATAGAAAGCTTGCTATGAAATATCATCCAGATCGTAATAAATCTCCTAATGCAGAAGAAAAATTCAAAGAACTTTCTACTGCTTATGGTGTTTTGTCTAATTCTGAAAAAAGGAAAATTTATGATCAGCACGGACAACAAGGAATTGATGGACAATTTAGTTCTGAAGATATATTTAGAACGACTAATTTTGATGAGATTTTTAGTGGATTTGGTGGTCGTGGTGGAGGTTTTGGCAGTATATTTGATAGTTTGTTTGGATCTTCAACACCAAGAGATCCATCTCGAGGACAAGACCTTCAATATAATGCAGAAATTACTCTTGAACAAGCATATAGAGGGGAAACATTGAACATTACAATACCTCGTCATATAAAATGTGAATATTGTACTGGATCTGGCGCAGAAAAAGGTTCATCTCCAATCACTTGTTCTAATTGTAGTGGACGAGGTCAGGTTCAAGTTACAAGATCAGCAGGTTTTGCACGTTTTGTTACTATGCAACATTGTTCTAAATGTCGAGGTCGTGGAAAAATTATCGAAAAACCTTGCGCAAAATGCAAAAGCGCGGGTGTAATGGAAAAAAAACAAACGATTCCTGTAAAAATTCCTCCTGGTGTTGATGATGGTTCTCGTATTCGTTTACGTGGGTATGGAGATGTAACTTCAGGTATGAGTCATCCTGGCGATCTTTATATTGTTACGCATATCAAGCCTAGTAAATTATTTATTCGTAATAATGAACATTTAATTTACGAAACTGAAATTGATTTTCCTATTGCAGTTCTTGGTGGTGAAATAATTGTTCCTACACTTGATAAACAATGTAAACTTAAGATTCCTTCTGGAACACAAAATCAAACAATCATTAAGGTTAAAGGTAAAGGTTTTCCGAGAATTAATGGCTATGGTACGGGTGATTTATTAGTAAAAGTGAACGTTCTAATTCCTAAAAAAATTAATTCAAAACAAAGAAAGTTAATTGAAGAATTACATTCTGAATTAAACGATAATAAATCTAAACGAAAATTCTTTTAGGTTTATTTTACTCTTACTATTTTTATTCTTTCTAATACTTTCCAATATTCTACATCTATTCCTTCTGTTATTTTATTTTTTAAATCAACATCTTCTGGTTCAGGTGCGTCCAATGTCTCAAATGTTTCCATATCCATAAGTTGGATTGTTGTTCCTACTATTGAAATTATTTGACCTGTTCTTTTTTCAATTATTGGGATTTCAATTCCTGCAGATACAGGCGAAACCATGCTTCTTTTTGACTTATCAAAAACTCCAATTGCTACAATTCTTGCTTTTGCAGATCCATGTTTTCCTGGTTTAGATTTATCGTATTCTACTATTCTGCATGGTTCTTCATTGATTATGATATATGAACCAATTTTTACGTCGCTTAGAGATGCAGGTTTACTCATATCTAACATGCTCAATAATGGACAAGATATATAACAATTATCACTAAACTAAAGATGATGACTTTGAAACAAAGAAATATTAATTCCTTTGCAATAACATCTAAAGATTCAGATCTAAGTGCTTCTCGTAAATCTTTGAAACTAGCAAAGAAACTAAATGATTCCGGTTTTGATATTAAACTAGTTTATCCTCTTCAATCTAAAAAATTTGAATCAATTTCTTTGGATAGTAAATCACTGAATGTTCACTGTATTATTTCTGTTGGTGGTGATGGAACTATTATTAAAACATCAAGATTGTTAAAAAAATCTATTCCTATTCTTGGTCTACATGCAGGTGGTAAAGGTATTCTTACAGAAATAAAACCTGATAATATATCGAATTTCATTAAACATATACGGAATAATGATTTCTTTTTTGACAGACGCAAACGTATTTCCGTTTCAACTAAATCTCAACACTCTATTCCAAGTCTTAACGAAGTATATATTGAAAGATCAAAAAAACTCAGAGCGATAAATTATCAAATCAAATTAGATTCATCTATATTTAATTATAGAATGGACGGGTTGCTTGTTTCTACGCCTACTGGTTCAACTGGACATTCATTATCCCTGGGTTCTTCTATGCTTAGTGAGAAGTTGTCTGCACTTTTAATTACACCTATAGCACCAATTTCTAGACTTCCGCCAATTGCCATACCGATTAGTGATTTTTCTATCATTGCATATGAAAATGCTAGAGTTGTTGTTGATGGACAGGTTGAATTTAGTATTGAACCTATGGAAGAAATAAAAATTAATACAAAGGTTCCTGATGTTGTTTTTCTTCGCTTTTCAAATTCCACCTTAAGGCAGTTAACTAGCCTTGGATTCTAGGATAATTATTGATTCGACTGTATTCTATGCAGGAATTCCATTTGTATCCTTAGAGAAATATTATACTACAAATCAGATTATTGAAGAACTTTATAAAATTACCTTCTTTAAAAACCGAATTGAAATATTAGTGTCTTCTAATAGACTTGTCATAACTTCTCCTAGTTCTTCATCTTTCGAATCTATCTCTAAAGCTACTCTTTTAATTGAAAACAAATCATCTTTGTCTGTTGCAGATATTTCTATAATAGCTTTAGCAAAAGATTTTCTTATACAAGGATGGAATGGTATCATTCTTACTGACGATTTTGCAATACAAAATGTAGCAAAAAATCAAAATATTCCTTATCGTCCATTATTGTATTCAGGAATTAAACACTCTGGCAAATGGATTAGTTTCTGTTCTGGTTGTAACAAGTCTTATATTAAAACTGAAAAAATCTGTATAATCTGTGGCAATCCGTTGAAACGTAAACTAAACAAAGACTAGTCATCTTTAAGAATCTTGATTATTTGATACAATATATGCTTAGTTTGTTCTCTATTGTTGGAATTGTTATTCTAATCGGCGTGTTACCTACATTTCTTGGAATTTTCATACGTGTATTTTATAATCGTTCTCTACAAAACGATTATATTTTTAACAATCTTTCATTGGGAATTATCTTTGCATTATTTATCGATTACATGATTAATTCGTCTCAACTTGGCATCAATCTAGGACCTAGTATATACAGTCTAACATTATTATTGTGTTTTATATTTGGTTTCATGTTGATTTTCTTTCTTTCTCACTATAAATTTCTCGAATTACATTTTTTAAAAATATTATTAATATCTATTACCCTTTCTTTTCATGGTTTTGCGGAAGGAATAATCATTGGATACGATCTAAATAATCTTGGTTTTTATCTTTCAGATGCTAGGAACATACAAACATTTTCTTTCGTAATTCACAAATTTGCTGAAGGTTTCATAATTCCCTTCATGTATCCTATTTCATTTTCTTGGATCATTATTTCTACTCTGATAGTTTCGTTTCCAATAGTACTTGGCTCATCTTTCACTATAATTGGAATCCCAGGTATAATTAGTTCTGTATTTTTTTCAATTAGTTCTGGTGCTCTATTATTCATTCTTATAGATTTCATTAAGACTGACAAATTAATTTCTTTTACTAAACTCAATGAAATTATGTTTATCTTACTTGGTTTTGTATTAATTTATATGGCCGGTCTTCTTCATTCAATATAATGACTTTGCCATACAAAAAAGAATTATTGTCTTTTACTGTTCTTCTTGGTTTGTTTGTTATTTTACAATTTATTCCTAACGTCGAACAACAATCTGACGAAGTTTTTTTTGATATTACATCTCAGCAATGGAAATTTGAACCTAATACAATTGCTGTTAAACAAGGACAGACAGTCGTTATTCGAATTACTAGTGTAGATGTTCCTCATGGGTTCGCTCTTGATGATTATAACATATACACTTTTGTACCTCCTGGTCAAACTGTTGATATTAAATTTATTGCAACTGAGAAAGGCACATTTGAATTTTTTTGTAATGTTTTCTGTGGAGAAGGACATTCAAATCATCGAGGAATGTTAATAGTTAGTTGAATTCTTGTTAATATTTTCTATATTGAAAATGTCTAATTTCCGTAATATTTTTCCAATAAAAGATATCTTATCCATTCACATTTTTGTTCTTGTTGTACAATTAGCTTCATTATTTTTAACTAGTAATTTTCTTGGATTATATCAATCACTCCCATCATATCAACCTGCTGGAAACACTGTATCTGGTTCTATTTTAAATTCTCTTATTTTAGTTTTTTCTACTTTTGTAATTACCGTTGTTATTCTTGTTCTTTTAAAACGAAAAAGATTACGAATAATAAAATTATTCTTTGTTTTTGTCTTAGGAATGGGCACTTTTTCAGTTAGTTATCTTCTTGTAAATATTGCCTTTGGTAGCTTTCTTTCATCTTCTATGGTTATTGTATTGTCGATTTTTTTAAGTCTAATCCCTATGTCTGCAATTACTATTTTTCAATCTAATCTCCTACAACTTACATCTTCGTTTATTTTAGGTTCATTATATGGTACATCTATTGCAATTTTCCTCAAACCTCCTACTATATTTCTTATTCCTATTGCCTTTGCAATTTATGATATTTATGCTGTGTTTCGTGGACCTCTTAAATCACTTGTTGATTCTTCTAAAAACACATTCGATCTGCGACCACTTATTGTGAATATAGGAAACTTCAATTTAGGAGTTGGCGATCTTGTATTTTATTCGATGATTCCTTCATCTGCATTGTTATTATTAACTCCATTTGCAGCATTTCTTAGTATTGTGTTTATACACATTGGCATGATTCTGACTTTTTATCTCCTTACAAGATTTGACCTTCTTCCAGGTTTGCCTATTCCTATTGCATTATCTTTTATTCCTTTTCTATTATTTTATTGAAATTACTTTACAAAAATTTTATAAAAACTAATGTCTTATAGTATTGTTGTTGTCTGAGATACCTAAAAAAGTAAAAGAATTGATTGAT
>CESY01104803.1_pt1 | contig 10823 bp, 8 predicted proteins | sample 531201 | NCBI WGS metagenome assembly CESY01 (sample SAMEA2622048, study PRJEB7988) | marine metagenome | biome: marine biome (ENVO:00000447); feature: mesopelagic zone (ENVO:00000213); material: "saline water (ENVO:00002010), including plankton (ENVO:xxxxxxxx)" | depth 488 m | reverse complement strand
CAGAATCAAAAGAACCAGAGAGAATTTAAGCAGATTAGAAGATATTAGAGAGGAGATTGGAAGGCTTTTATTTAAACTAAAACAGCAAGCAAGGGCAGCAGAAAGATATTCTGAATTAAGAAAGGAAGAAAAGCACATGAAAGGCCTTCTTTGGTCCTTCCAGTGGCAGTGCAAAGCAGATGAAACTTCAAAGAAGGAAGAAAATGTAAGACTTCAAAAAATTAAGGTTGAGGAGGTTAATTCCTTAAAAACTTCTTCTGATTCCAAGAGAGATACCCTGAGATTAACTCAAATGGAGTTACAGTCTAAAATGGATAGTATTCAACAAGAATTCTATAGTGTGGGAGCAGATATTTCTCGAAAAGAGCAAGAAATAAAAGCTAATAAAAACAAAGTATCAGAATTTAGGAAGGATTTAACAAACAAACAAGCTACTTTAGCTTCTAAGCAAAATTCTCTTGAAAAACAAATTAATAACAAGGGTAATTTAGAAAAAGCCATAGCTGAAATTTATCCGGAGCTAGAAAAATTAAGACTAAGGCAACTGAGGGACGACGCTTCTGACTCAAAACTAGTGCAATTTCAAAAAGAATGGTCAAATTATTCATTTAAACTTGAAAGTCTCTTATTAAAGCTTCAGGAAGCTGAAAAACAAGTTTTGTTGAGTATTAAAGAGGGAAAGACTAGTGAGGAAGCTATTATCTTTGATTCAGGTTTAAAACAAGTAGAAAAATTAATGGTTTCACTTTCCCAGTCTACTGAAAAGCTAGGCCAAAGGATGAAAAAATTATTTTTAGGTTCGAATGCTGAAGACAGAGCCGATAGATTGAACCTTCTTGATAAAACTGGAGAATATGCTGATTTGCAAGCGAAACTTGCCACGAATATTTCACAAGAAAATCATTTAGTTTCTGAAATCTCCAATCTTGAATTACAAATTTTTGATTTGGAAGCTCAAATTTCTTCAAATAAAGACCCCATCAAGGAGCTAGAAAAATCTTTAGATGAATTGTTGAAGATTAGACTCATAGTGGAAGAAAAAATGATTGCCTTAAGAAAATCAATAGATATTTCTTCGGATAGGATAAGGAATATTGAAAAAGAAAGGCTAGATAAGGAACAAAAATCCATTTCACTGAGGGAAGAATTAGAGGTTTTTAGGCTAGAACATCAAGCCTTAAAGATTGAAACTCAAAATATAGAAAAGAAAATTGAAGAAAATGAGTTAAACCTTAGAAGCCTTTTATCTGAACTCAATGAAAAAAAATCCTCCGAAGATTATCTAGCAGAGCTAGAAAAAATTGAGGGAAAAATATCTAGAATGGGAGCACTAAATTTGGCTGCTAGAGAGGAGTATAGTCAAGAAGAAGAACGAAAACTTCATCTTGATAAACAACACGATGAGTTAATGAGTGCTTTAGAAATTCTTCAAAATGCCATTAATAAGATAGACAAGGAAACCAGAACTACCTTTAAAGATGTGTTTGATAGTCTCAATCAAAGCTTAGCAAAATCTTTCCCAAAACTTTTTGGTGGTGGTCACGCTGAGTTAGTTTTGCTAGGAGATAATTTATTAACAGCTGGTATTGCAATTTCTGCAAGACCACCTGGAAAGAAGAATTCAAGTGTTGCCCAGTTATCAGGAGGTGAAAAAGCGTTGACAGCAATAGCTTTAGTTTTTGCATTCTTTGAATTGAACCCTGCTCCATTCTGTATGTTAGACGAAGTTGATGCTCCTTTAGATGATCTAAATACAATGAGGTTCATTAGTTTTGTGGAAGAAATGTCTGACAAAGTACAATTTATATTTATCACTCACAATAAAATCTCAATGGAGAGAAGCAATCATTTAATGGGAATTACTATGCAAGAACCTGGAGTTTCTAGAATGGTTTCTGTAGATGTAGAAGAAGCAGTTAAATTGGCACAAAGTGCTTAAATGAAATGTTCAATTGGTCTGAAATATTAACAATAACCTTTGGAATTTTTCTTTCCTTAATTTTTGTTGATGGAATAAGAAGATCTCTTAGAATTAGAAAAAATAAACTGAAAGATAACTTCAAAAATTCACCTATTTTAGAGAACAGAGATTCAGAGAATCTATGTGAAAATCAAGATCAAGACTTTCTTCACCAGTTCCCTCTTTCTAAAGAAGATCAAGAAGATAATAAAGAAGCCTTTAATGTTAATCCAAAACATAAGTTACTTATTGTGAATTTAAGTTCTAAATTATTAGAACCTTTTTCTCACACATCTCTTTCAGATCAATTGAGTGATTACAGATATAATTTTGAAAAGAAAGGTTTTTTTACTTTTAGAGATAAAGATAATTCAGTTATGTTTAGTCTCTTGAATGCTAAAAACCCAGGAACTTTTATTGACAATAATAGTTCTACAGATATTGCTCTAATTCTTGATCCAGATAAGACCCAAAATGCGGTTGAAGCTTTTGATTTAATGTGTATTTTGGCTGAATCACTATCACAAATATTTTCATGCAGCTTATTGGATGAAAACAGGAACATTCTAACTAAGCAAATGTTAGAGCATATGCGAAATGAAACTCAAGAGTATAGGCGTCAGCATTTAGCTAGCGTAAATTAGAAAGACTCTTGTAATGAAATCTAGTTCTGGAGATAAATTACGTGTTGAGGAGTTGAGATTACTAATTCAATTACACTCGCATAAATATCACTTTTTAGATGACCCTGAAATTTCAGATGAAGAGTATGATTCCTTATTTAAAGAACTTTTATATTTAGAAAAAAAATTCCCAGATTTATTTTCTAAAAATTCACCTTCTCAAAGAGTCGGTTCAAAGCCTGCAGAAGGATTCCAAAAAATAACACATACCTCTCCTATGCTTTCTTTGGATAATGCTTTCAGTATAGAAGACCTAAAGGAGTTCGATAGGCGAGTGAAAGAAAGACTAGTCGAACAAGAAGAGTTTGAATATTGTTGCGAACCAAAATTAGATGGAGTTGCAGTTAATTTATTTTACGAAAAGGGAAAGTTGAACAAAGCAGCCACGAGGGGTGATGGCAGTATTGGAGAAGACATTACCCACAATGTTAGAACTTTGCGGTCAGTACCCTTAATACTGTCTGATACATCCAAAAAATACAGAGTACCTACTTTCTTGGAAGTGAGAGGTGAGATTTTTATCGAAACAAGTGATTTTAGATTGATTAATAAAAAAGCTAAAAGAAAGGGAGGTAAGGTTTTTGCAAACCCGAGGAATGCGGCTGCAGGCAGCCTCAGACAGTTAGACCCTAGAGTCGCGGCCTCTAGACCTCTTAAGCTCTTCGTCCATGGTTATGGTTCTTCTAATGCCTCTGAGAAAAGTACTCCAGATAATCAGTATGAAATGTTGCAGCTTTTTTTGAGCTGGGGTTTTCCAGTAAACCCTGAAACTAAAGTTGTTAGGGGCATAAATGAGGCTATCGAGTATTTTTTAAGTATGGAAAGATTAAGAAAATCACTAGCTTATGAGATTGATGGTGTTGTATATAAAGTGAATAAATTGGATTTCCAGAAGAGATTAGGTCAATTAACTAGAGCTCCTAGATGGGCAGTAGCAAGAAAATTTCAAGCAGAAACAGGCAAAACATTTGTAAAGTCAATTTCATTCCAAGTAGGCAGATTAGGAAGCATCACTCCTGTTGCAGAGTTAGAGCCAGTAAAGATTGGAGGAGTAATTATTTCTAATGCAAGTTTACATAATTTTGATGAAGTTTCTCGTCTGGATGTAAGAAAAGGGGATGCTGTCCTTATTAAAAGAGCTGGAGATGTAATTCCTCAGATAACTAAAGTAGATTTTAGAAACAGAAAAAAAGGTTCCCTCAAAATAAAAATTCCAACGAAATGCCCTTCGTGTGGTAATTCTCTTTCTCGAGACGAAGGCCTTGCAGCTCTTAGATGCAAAGCAGGTCAGAGTTGTCCTGCTCAAATAGTTGAGGTGATAAAACATTTTGTTTCTAGGAATGCAATGAATATAGATGGTTTAGGAGAAAAGATTATCCAACAATTAATTAGTAAAGAATACATACAAGATGTTTCTGATCTTTATAAGCTTAAAGAGAAAGATCTGATTGAGATGGAAGGGTTTGCGAAGAAATCTACATCTAATCTGATGGAATCAATTAGTAAAAGTAAAGAAACCAGTTTTCAAAGATTTATTTATGCTTTAGGAATAAGAGAAGTTGGGGAATCAACAGCTTTTAATTTAGCTGTTAATTACAGAAATGTAGAAAAGCTAATGAAAGCTACGGAAGAGGACCTGCTTGAAATAAATGATATAGGACCAGTTGCTGCTAGATTTATTTATGATTATTTCTCCGATAATACCTCAAAAAAGTTAATTTCAAGATTATTATCCTTTGGAATTAAACTGGATCCTCCAGCAAACCAAGCCGATTCCTATTTTTCTAGAAAGACAATTGTAATTACTGGAACTTTTAGCTCTTTTTCAAGAAATCAGTTGAAAGAAGAGCTCATTACAAGAGGTGCTAAGGTAGCTTCAAGTGTTTCAGTAAACACTGATCTTTTAATGGCGGGTGAGAATCCAGGCTCTAAATTAGAAAAGGCTAGAAAACTGGATGTAGATATTTTAACTGAGCAAGAGGTAAAAGAGTTATTGATCTAATTAATACTATAAATAGAATCTGCATATTCTTATTTCTAATTTTAATTATTGGATGTACAACTTCAGGGCCTCCTTCTTCCACTACTGATGTTTGTAAAATTTTTAAGGAAAAGAAATCTTGGTATAGAGCTGCTAAGAAAACACAAGAAAGATGGAATATTCCTGTATCAGTTACTATGGCTATTATTAAGCAAGAGTCTAGTTTCATAGCAGATGCTAAACCAGATCGTACAAAACTATTAGGTTTTATTCCCTGGAAGAGAAAAAGTTCGGCTAAAGGTTATGCTCAAGTTATAGACGGAACTTGGGAGATGTATTTAAAAGAAAGAGGCAAGTGGTTCAAGTCTAGAAATGATTTTGATGACGCAATTGATTTTATAGGTTGGTACAATTCTAAAAGCGTAAAGAAGCTAAAAATTGAGAAGCATGATGCCAGGGCCTTATATCTTGCCTACCATGAAGGTAGAGGAGGTTATAAAAAGGGTAGTTACAGAACCAAACCTTGGTTATTAGGAGTAGCGGACAAAGTTCAAAGGCAGTCAGATAGCTATAATATTCAATATCAGAGATGCAAAAAGAAACTAGGAAGGAAGTTTTTTATATTATTCTGAAAATTCTTTTTTTTAGGATTAAAATAAAATTATGAGACTTTTACTTTTACATTTAGCTTTTCTTTTTGTTGTCGGTTGTTCAATACAATTGAACATAGATACTGATTCAGACGACACATACAACCTCTCTTTTTATAAGAGCTTTTCCATAGAAGCTTCTGATTTAAAAGAACAGCCTTCACAAATAAGTATTAATCCTATTCTTTTACAGAGAACATCACGTGCGATAGAACAAAGTCTAACAAGAAGAGGGCTTAATAAAACTTCTGAGCCTGACATGATTGTTAGATTCTTTATAACAACTGAGAGAGAGGTAGAAAGAAGTAGGAGCTATAGTTCATGGTATAGAAGAGGATATTTTGATGATGGTGATCAAAGGTTCTACCGAGTTGATAAAGATTCCCTTACCATTCGATTTCATGACTCTAAAACAAATGAAGTAATTTGGTATGCTTTTTCAAGATTTAATAGGTCTAAAACCCCAAAAGTGCAAGAAGAAGTTAATACTCTTGTTGAAGAGGCTATTTCTAGATTTAAACCTTCCCCTTAAATCTTTCTGGATATAAAGATTTGATCACATCCTTTCCAAAGACAGGATGAGATCCACTGATAAGGTCGGAAATAAATTGTCCTGTTATCGGAGCACTGCTTAAACCCCTAGAACCATGACCAATATTAATAAAGATACCTTTCGTTTTACCAACAAGAGGTAAGTGGTCCCTAGTCGTAGCTCTGTAACCAGAATCAGAACCAACAACCTTCACTTCTTGGTCACTTATTAATCTCAGTTTCTTTATATTTTCAAGATTATCTTCTAAAGTTGTAATTTCATTATTTTTATTATTATAAGTTGATCCTACAATCTTTATACCTTCAGAAGTAGGTGAAATATAACCTTCTGCACATATAGGAACTTTTAAATTCTTTAACTCCCCATCATCTTGAATATAAGTTACTTGACCCCTTTTTTTAACCAAACCTTTTAACTCAATTAGATCAGTGCTATCAAAGGAGCAAGACAAACAAACATGATCAAAAGTATAGTCTTTAAGATTTGAAACAACTTGAGATTCAGATACTTTTTTTACTTTCTCAGATATGAATTCTATTTTTGAATCTTTTAACATTTCTTCACAAGCTCCTTTTGGGTTTATCCAACCTGCATCTGGAAAAAATAAAGCACCGTAAGAAAGTTTTGTTCCTGCAATGCTGCTTGCTTCTTCAGAAGTAACAGTCTCGAATATTTTAGAATCATCTCTAGCTTTAATAAGTTGTTTAAACCTTTTATGAGTATCTTCGTTGAAATCTAGAAGTAATACCCCTGTTTTATTCCAATGGCTTGTACTTAGCCCATCATAAAATTTTGTTGAAAATAAGTAAGAGTGTAAAGAAAACAATGAATAAGGAGTGTCAAAAGCAGATAACCTAGGATACATAACCAAGGCTTTATTGCCTGATGCTCCACTTAAAATATGATCACTTTTTTCAAATAAACTTACTTGATGGCCTCCAGAACTTAAGATCTTAGCTAAAGTGCACCCTGCAATACCTGCACCTATTACTGCTATATTTTTCTTTAACTGTCTTTGTCTTTTAATTGGGCTGGCTTTAAATTCTGCTTTCAACATGTGGCGCTTATTTCCAAATCCTTTAATAGTTTTTAGCTTGAAACCATTCTCTCTAAGTCTTTCTTTTACTATCTTTGCGGAAGAGAAAGTACTGTAGGTTGTTTTACTGTGACTTAAATTAGCTAAAAAACTGAATATTTCAGAAGACCACATCTCTTCGTTCTTTTGAGGAGCGAATCCATCATGATAACAAGCATCTAAAGTAACAACTTTTGGATCTAAATCTCGAAGAGCTTTGCTGGCTTCACCAAAATAAATCGTCAGGCTGACCCTTTCTTCTTTAAACTCTATCCTTTGAGGGCCTTTGCAATTAATTGGGTATGAATCTATCAGTTTTTTTGAGAAAAAATCCAATTCAGAATACTTTTTTATTACTTTTATGTAATCTTTTAAGGATAAAGGTTCGTTTTCTATTGATAAATAATTGAGCCAATTGTCTTTTTTATGATGCTCTACCCAATCTTTTAAAGTTGTAAAAAAATTAATTCCTGCACCAAATCCGAGCTCAAGAATATTAAATACTTCATTTTTTTTTAGATTCTTCCACCTTGAAGGCAAGTTGTTGCCTTGAATGTAGACAAATCTTGCTTCTTTAATAGCTTGTTGTTTAGAGAAATAGATATCTTTATAAGTTTTTGAGAAAGGTTCATCTGATATCCAATCCACTCCAGCTTCCTTTAAGAATAAAGGAGAATCATGCGGCGGATTTGGTGAGCCGCTATTTATTGCTTGAAGGTATTTCGTTAAAAGGTATGCCTTTATCTGCTCGCATATCTTGAGGGAGGCCTAATACTTGTTCAGAAATTATATTTCTAAGAATTTCGTCAGTTCCTCCTGCAATTCTAATACCTGCTGCTCCAAAAAATCCCATTTGATACATAGCCTGTTCTGCATCAGAGGAGTCCGGTCTAGCTATTCCAGCAGCATCCATTAGATCCATTCCGAAATTTGCTATCTCTTGTAATTTATTACCACTCACAATCTTTGTGATTGAAGCTTGTGGTCCAGGAGTTTCTCCTCTAGAAAGAGCAGATATATTTCTGTATTTTGTATATTTTAAGCCACTTGCTTGGCAGTACCAGTCAGCTAATTTATCTCTAACTGATCCATCTTTGATAGCTAGATCTCCGTTTAAGTCATGTCCACAAGCAAGGTTGAAGGCCTCTTGAAAATCTGGACCAGAAGCATCCCCAACAGCTAATCTTTCATTCATCAGAGTTGTCAGAGCTACTTTCCAACCTTCTCCAACAGCACCTAATCTCTGGTCATCAGGTATTTTTACATCCGTGAAATAAACTTCATTAAAGTTTGCTCCTCCAGAAATCTGTTTAATCGGTCTCACTTCAACGCCTGGACTTTTCATGTCTAGGAAAAAGTAAGTTAGTCCTTTATGCTTTTGTGCAGAGGGATCACTTCTTGTTACAAGTATTCCATAGTCACTATAGTGAGCTCCTGAAGTCCATATTTTTTGTCCATTAATAGTCCAAGTTTCTCCCTCGAGAACTGATTTAGTTTTTAACCCAGCTAGATCAGAACCTGCTCCAGGTTCACTAAACAACTGGCACCAAACTTCTTCTCCTTTAGCCATAGGAGGAAGATATCTCTTTTTTTGCTCTTCATTTGCATACATCATTAATACTGGACCAGCCATTCCTTGGCCAATCTCAAAAAAACCTCCAGGAATTCTGTATTTTGAAGCTTCTTGACCCCAAATTACCCTCTCAATAGGAGTTGATCCTCTTCCTCCATATTCTTTGGGCCAATGTAGGCAAGCCCAGCCACTATCATATAACTTAGAAGCCCATTTTTTAGCCAAAGTTAAGGCATCATCTTCTCCCATTCCAGGGTAATTACCTGCCTCTTCGTCATCCTTAGGGGTTGCATTGTCACTAAGCCAATCGCTAACTTCTTTTCTAAAATTAGCTTCTTCAGCTGTGTCGTTAAAATCCATAACTTTCTCCTATATTTGGTTGGCTCTTTCCAAAGAGTTAATTAGTTTGTTTTTCCATACGGCTTGACTTCCTATATTGGCTGCTAGTTGTCTACATCTTCTATAATAGAGATGACAGTCAAATTCCCATGTAAATCCCATTCCTCCGTGTGTTTGGATATTTTCTTTAGAACACTCATGAAAAGCTTTACTTGCACTTACTCTAGCTGTAGCAGCAGCTGTTGGAAGTTCAGGAGCGTTGGTACTTAAAGCCCAAGCACCAAAATAGCAATTTGATCTTGCCAGCTCCACCGAAATATACATATCAGCAATTTTGTGTTTTATAGCTTGAAAAGAAGCTATCGGTCTTCCAAAAGCAAATCTTCCCATAGCATATTCTTTTGCCATGTTCATACATGCCTCCGCGCCCCCCAATTGCTCAAAAGCAAAGAGAACTGCTGCTCTATCAAGCACTCCCTGTAAAGCTGTCCATCCATCTTCATTAGACCCCAATGGCTCTGCCTTGGCATTTTCAAAGCTAATAGAGGCATGAGATCTCGAAGGATCAAGTGTATTTTGGCTATTAATGTTGACCCCACTCTGTGATAACTTAACTAAACAGAGTACTAATTTTTTGCCTTCTTTAGCTGAAACAATAGCAAAATTAGCTATGTCACCATCTGGTACTACTATCTTTATTCCATTGAGCTGATCATTGTTAAATTCACAGCTTAGATTCTCTTGAGAAGGAGCTGTTGTAGTCTCTGTATGTGCTAAAGTTCCTACGATTTCTCCTGAAGCTAGCTTGGGTAAATAATTTTGCTGTTGTTCTTTAGAACCATGGTTAAGTAAAGCTTCCGTTGCTAAGTAAACACTTGAAGAAAAAGGTGTGGGAGCCAGACTTCTTCCTAACTCTTCTGCAATAACGCACAGCTCTAAGTAACCTAGGCCAAGGCCGTCAAATTCTTCTGGAATAGTTGTTGCAGTCCAACCCATCTCAATAACTGATTTCCAAAGTTCGTTGATATGAGTTTGATTGCCTTCTAAAACTTCTCTAGCTTTTTTTATGGACTCTTCGCCCTCTAGGAACTTACGAGCTTGATCTTTAAGCAACATTTGATCAGATGAAAATTCAAAATTCATTTATTTACCCTTTTTGGATTTCTTAATTTACCTTTAGTACAAAAACCTATTGGCATATTGTAGCCACGAACAAATATAATGAAAGACTAAAATCAAGTTAAAGTAATGCTCAGCACAAGGAAGAATTGAATTCAACTGATATAAAACCTGTGAGGTCAGAAATCCTCGCAAACAGGAAAAGAAAAAACCTTGGAGGAAGTAGCCTTTTATTTGTTTCTTTTCTAGGGTTAATAAACTTAGCGGGTCTGATAATTCTTGGTTTATGGTTTTTCAATGCTTCTGGTTACCAACAAGAAACAGGACAGAGCTTTATAACAAGAATTAGCATTCTTGAAGAACAAGTATCTTCCCTAAAAGATACAAGTAAAGATTCGTTAGAGTTATTAGAACAAGAAACTAAATTTCTTGATAAAGAGATAAGAAAGTTATGGGATATCAGCAATAAGAAGAATAAAAAAAGGATAGATAATTTAGTAAAAGAGGTGACTGAACTTTATACAGAGGCTGATCGACTTGCTGAATCAAATAGCACTTTAGCAGCAAAACAGAGAGCCGGAGACCTAGAGACAGCTAAATTAGAGAAGGCACAGATGAAGCTGAAGGTGAGGTTAGATAAGCTTGACTCTCTTGGAGAGAGTTCAGATATTCAAGAAAGAATTGATTCACAAGAAAAGGCTATTATCGCTTTTGATGCTTATAGAAAACAAATGAATAAGGTCTTGTTTGAGTTGCAAACTAGATTAAATGAACTTCAGATAAAATTAGAAGAATCTATAGAGTGATTGAGGACATTAGAATTTTGTAAGCTTATAATGCTTCCCTTTGCGGATGTGGTGGAATTGGTAGACACGCCAGATTTAGGTTCT
>CESY01035325.1_pt1 | contig 10863 bp, 7 predicted proteins | sample 531201 | NCBI WGS metagenome assembly CESY01 (sample SAMEA2622048, study PRJEB7988) | marine metagenome | biome: marine biome (ENVO:00000447); feature: mesopelagic zone (ENVO:00000213); material: "saline water (ENVO:00002010), including plankton (ENVO:xxxxxxxx)" | depth 488 m | reverse complement strand
TTACTATATGCACTCTGATTGCCCTTTCTCAGATCATGGCAACAGATCAACAACTATCAAAAAAAATGGGCTCGCATGTTAATGGTGAGAGGTACAAAGGCTCATATAAAAATGGGTTAAAACATGGTCACGGTATCTGGACACACCCTGATGGTGACTCATATAAGGGGAAGTTTAAATCTGGTCTAAAAAGAGGCAGGGGAACATACACTTTTGAAAATGGTGAAAAATATAGAGGATATTATAAAAGAGATCAACAACATGGGCTTGGTCAATACACATATAATAATGGTGAAACTTTCAAGGGTGAATTCAAAAATAATATTCGCGACGGACAGGGATATATTGTATTTCGCGGAGACACGATTAAGTCTGGCCTCTGGCAGGGTGATAAGTTTATAAAAAAAATTCGTCTAAAATATGTCACCCGGCATTTAAAGGCAAATCACCCATCTTATAAAAAGACAAAACTCCATCCTGAGCTTTCTGTTAAATCTAATCTTATGCTTAAGAAAGGAAAAGAAACACTAAAAACAAATGATACTGCTGAGCTAATAATTAGTCTTACAAATAATGGTAAGGGAAACGCCCAGGGGATTGAAGTTTTTTTAGGGCTAAAAAATTATTCTGGAGGTTTGATAGTCGACGGACTAGATATTATTCACAAACTAATTCCGGGTGAAAGTAAAGAACTTAATATTTCTATTTTTGCTTCAGACCTGATGATTACAGAAAAAGTTTTAATATCAGCATATGTAACGGAATACTTTGGTCATGATATAAATGTTCCAAATATGATATCGTTCCAGACCAAGTCTCTTACTAGTCCAGAACTGATTCTGACAGATATTAGAATTGACGACCAGAGTAATAAGAACGGTCTAATAGAACCAGCTGAAATCATCGAAGCAACAATGTATGTTCGAAACAATGGGCAGCAGGTCGCTAAAAATGTAAACATCGCAGTTTTGTATGGTGACTTTGTATTTAATACTGGGAAGTCCAGCTTTAACCTCGGGGATATAAAACAAAATCAGAAAAAGAAAATCCAGTTTTCCTTTTTCGCTATGAGTGAGGCTGAGAGAGAGCTCCCTATTAGTTTTGAGGTAAAAGAGTCAAGGAGCAAGCTTGATCAAATAATCCCCTCCGGTCTAGACTTAATTAGAAGTAATAAAAACCAAAACTAAACATAATGTTTTTCGTAATATTGAATAGATATTATGAAAAAACATATACTATCACTTATAATGGCATTAACATTACCTCTTAATGGCTCAGGCATAACGTTCAATATTGAGCATCCAAAAAAAGATGAAAATGGGAATTTTATTCAAGGAAGAGTTCTCCTTTTTCTTAGCAATAACAATCTAGACGAACCACGTTTTCAGACGAATGACAAAAGCTCTACCGCATTTGTTTTTGGTGTCAATTTAAAATCAAAAAATTCTTCAAAAGCTATTATTGATAGTAAAACCTTTGGCTATCCGGTAAAAAGTCTGGACCAAATACCACCCGGTGAGTATTTCGTTCAAGCGCTTTTACATAAGTATGAAACGTTTAACCTAAAAACAGGGCACACCGTTCACCTGCCGATGGACAGAGGTGAAGGTCAGAGATGGCACTCAGCTCCAGGTAATTACTATAGCAAGGTGAAGAAAATATCATTAGACCCCAAAAAAAGGAAATCCATCAAGATTACTTTAGATCAGCTTATCCCAAATATTATTCCTCCGACAGATACCAAGTACGTAAAACATATCAAAATGAAGAGTAAACTATTATCTGAGTTTTGGGGAAGACCAATGTACCTAGGTGCACATGTTTTATTGCCAGAAGGTTTTGATGATCATCCTGAGGCAAGATACCCTCTAATGATATTTCACGGTCACTTCCCAAAAGACTTTGGAGGATTTAGAACATCAGCCCCGGATCCAGATTTAGAACCAGACTATAGTGAACGTTTTCAGCTAGAAGGTTATAATCGAATTGTTCAGGAACATGAGTACCAGTTCTACAAAGAATGGACGTCAAATAAGTTCCCTAGAGTTGTTGCTATTGAAATACAACATGCAAATCCATACTATGATGATTCCTACGCGGTAAACTCTGCTAATCTTGGGCCCTATGGGGATGCTATCACTTATGAATTAATACCCTATATCGAAAAACAGTTCCGCTGTATTGGCGAAGGCTGGTCCAGGTTTTTATATGGGGGATCTACCGGAGGATGGGAAGCTCTTGCCGCGCAAGTTTTCTACCCAGATGAATATAATGGTTGCTACGCTGCCTGTCCTGATCCGATTGATTTTAGAGCCTACTGTCTTGTTAATATATATAAAGATGATAACGCATATTACTCTGGCCCAGACCACCGTAAGGTAGAAAGGCCTGGTCAAAGAAATTATCTTGGTGAAGTTAACGCCAGTCTAAGGCAAATGAATTATAGAGAACTTGCGCTTGGGACAAACAGTAGATCAGGTGAACAGTGGGATATTTGGCAAGCTGTTTATAGTCCAATGGGCCCGGATGGATACCCAAAGCCTATATGGGACAAATTAACCGGCGAAATAGACCATGAGGTAGCGACCTACTGGAAAGAAAATTATGACCTACGTTATATATTAAAAAGAAACTGGGATTTGTTAGGCCCAAAGCTAGAAGGAAAAATTAATGTCTATTGTGGAGATATGGATAATTATTATTTAAACAATGCCGTATACCTCATGGAAGACTTCTTAGAGTCAACCCAAGAACCTTATTATAATGGCCAGGTTGACTATGGGGATAGAGCTGAACATTGTTGGAACGGTGATCATTCTCGTCCAAACGCGACATCGCGATTACGATATCACCAAATGTTTATCAAAAAAGCTGTAGAAAGAATAAGTATATCTGCTCCAGCGGGTGCAGACCTGGATAGTTGGAGATATTAGACACTGGAAATAATTTTTTATTTTGATAAGAATCAAACACATTAACCAACACATTATTAGGAGAAATTTTATGAATGATTATTTTAAAGGCTTTGCCTCAGGATTTTTTCTTTGTCTATGTCTAATTATACTTAATGGTTCTAGCGACACTCAATCAGAACAAAAAGTGGAACTACTTCAAAGGCTAGATGATATAGAACAAAAAATTGATTTTAACTATAATGTATTAAACAAGCATCTTGTTAGGATTATGGCCTATGGTGTAAAAGTTAAAGAAGGATACATTGACGGTGTAAGACAGCCTGTAGAATGTGTCCAAAAAAATAACAAATAAAACAGGATAAGATTATGACAGAGAAATCAAATCATTTACTAGAGCTTGTAATGTTTGACATAGCATATGTTATATCAAACTGTGACTATGAATACTCAGCAGATGAGAAAAAATATCTTGATATTATTCTAGATAGATATGATGATGAGGATAAGGAACTACTAAAGCTTAGGACTAAATTTTTAGACAGCATCCTTGAAAAAGGAATCGATGAGGTTAAAAACTTTGTGGTTAACCTAAGTAAATCACTAAAAAGTAAAATAGATGATGATATGAAAGATGCCTACCTAGCACTTTTTAAAGAGGTAATTATGTTAGACAAGGATGTTCATAAGAATGAACGGGTTCTTTATCAACTCCTGTGTGAACAATGGGATCGAGAGAGCGGATTGTAATTATTTAATTATTCTAGGAAATAATACCGGGGTTTTTTCTTTATACTTTTTATATTCTTTTTTCTTGCCCCATGTTTCGTCCGCATGTTTTTCCAAAATAGGTACTCCACTAACTCTGGTTAATAATAAAAATACAAAAACAGGCGACACAAGACTTACACACTGGACGCCGGTCAAAGCAGGAAAAGCTATTAACGCGATCCCAGACCATAAAACAATTTCACCAAAATAATTTGGGTGTCTTGATAACGACCACAAGCCGGTCTGGATAAACTGGTTTTGATTTTCTGATCTAAACTTTCTTTTTTGGTAATCCGCAATAGACTCAAATAAAAATCCAAATACCCAGAGTAGAGAACCAATATATAGAAAAATGTCTGGATCGATTATCTTTCTAGATGAGATTGCAGTGACCCCAGAAACAGATGTTAGAAATACCCATAGCCCTTGCAATGTCCAGACTCGTAAGAACATGGGAAACGACTTTTTCCATTCGCTGAACCTTCTGTCTTCTGTATCCTTTAGTATTCGTAAAAATAAAAAACTGCCGAGTCGCAATGCCCAGACTAAAATAAAAACTGCAATTAATAAAGATCTCAAATCGGAGCGATGACCGATAAAATTACTTTTATGATATAGCGCTGTTAGTATCACAATAACATAGGTAATGCTACCGGTTAGATCATAAAACCGCTCTGTGTTAAAGGAATAAGAGGGTAGAAAAACAATCCACTGAGTTACAAACGAAATAAACAGGCAAATAAAAAGAACAGGATACTCACCCACGATAAGGCTACCCTGCGCACAGGCAAGAGCAATTAATATAGAAATACATACAGCAATAGTTATGGTGACATATTCCTTTACAGTATTAATCATAATTAATTAAAGGCAATTTTAATTTATTATGATTTAACACCAACTAGGTCTAATAAAAAAGCATACTCTAAAGCGATCTCTCTGTAAATACGAAACCTTCCAGACTTTCCGCCATGACCGGCATCCATATTCATATATAAATAAAGTTTATTATCACCAAGCCAATGATCCCGAAGTTTTGCAACATGCTTTAATGGCTCCCAATACTGTACCTGCGAGTCAAAAAAACCTGAGGTAACTAATATATTTGGATAGGCCCTGTCACTAATCTGATCATAAGGTGAATAAGATAGCATATAGTGGTAATAGTCCTCTTCTCGTGGATCACCCCATTCATCCCACTCATTTGAAGTGAGCGGAATAGACGGATCTAACATGGTAGTCACCACATCAACAAAAGGCACCGCCGCTATTGCTCCTTTCCACAAGTCAGGCTCCATGTTAACCACTGCCCCGATTAAAAGGCCCCCTGCACTTCCGCCAGAACATAATAACTGGTCAGGACTTGTATACCCGGTCTCTACCAAAAATTTTCCAGCATCGATAAAATCATAAAAGGTGTTTTTCTTTTTCAATAATTTTCCATCTTCATAAGACTTTCGTCCATATATCTGGCTGCCTCTCACATTTGTCAAAGCATATACCATACCACGATCTAGTAGGCTCAGGCGGGCTGAGCTAAAGTATGGATCAGAGGTAGATCCATAAGACCCATAAGAGTATAACAATAGTGGCTGAGGCCCATCTTTTTTCATATCCTTACGATAGACAAGATAAATCGGAATTTTTTCACCATCCCTAGTCTCAGCATAGATTGTTTCTGCGTCATACATATTCTGGTCATAACCTTTTCCAATAATCTCTGTTTGCTTGAGCAATTTTTTTTCTTTGGTATCCATATTGTAATCATAAACAGAAGATGGTGTCAACATCGAGGAATAACTATACCTTAATATGTTAGTGTTATATTCTTCGTTTGTGGAAACATATGCTGAGTAGGTTTTTTCTTCGAAGTCTATATACTCATCAGTGCCTGTCCTCATGTTTTTGATTCTTATCCCACGTAAACCATCCTTGCGTTCACTAAGCACCATATGGCTCTTAAAAATCTCTAGCCCTAGAAGGTGTACTTTCTCTCGATGAGCCAAAACCTCCTCCCAGTTTGATATTTCTGTAGAGCCTATTTTTGTCTTCATCAAACGATTATTTGGAGCGTCTCTATTAGAAATAATATAAAAATGGTCCTTATAGTGTTGAATACCATACTCATGTTTTTCACCTCTAGGCGTAAAATTGATAAACTCACCATTTGGATTATCTGTGCTCAGAATATGATAGTCGCTCACCAGAGTACTGCTATTATATATGATTATATATTTACCGGACTTAGAGCGATAGACTCCGTTGTAAAAGGTTTCATCTTCTTCTTCATACACAAGTTTGTCTAGCTTACTATCAGTTCCTGCCTTATGCCGATAAATTTTTTCTCCCAGTAGTGTAACTTTATTTTTAGATGTATAAAAAACTGTTTTGTTATCATTCGCCCAGGCCACTCCTCCGGTGGTATTAGGTATAGTCTGGTCTAATACTTTACCGGATACTAAATGTTTAAAATATATATTATAAAACCTTCGGCTTAAAGTGTCCACCCCATATGATAGCCACTTGTTGTCCGGACTAACAGACATTCCACCAATTGCGAAATAGTCATATCCCTCTGCTAATATATTAACGTCTAAGATAATTTCTTCATTATTATCTAAGTCTTTATGTTTTCTACAGTAAATCGGGTACTCTTTTTTCTTTTCATAACGAGTATAGTAGTAATATTCATTTTCAAAATATGGTACCGACTGATCATCTTTTTTAATACGGCCAACCATTTCATTATAGAGTGTTTTCTGGATGGGCTTTGTATGCTTTAGACTATTATTTAAGTAATCTGTTTCAGCGTCAATGTAGTCTACTACCTTTTGGGTTTGAGCGTCATATTTCTTTGATGATTTTTGCTCATCTGTCAGGCGCATCCAATAGTAATCATCTACTCTATTATGTCCATGGATTTTCATCTCATACGAAGTTTTTTCAACATCTGGAGGGATTATTTTTTTATTACATGAGCTCATGAGAATAGCGACTAATATGATATACTTTAACAACGATTATTCATGCATTTATTATGAAATACGCTCCGGAGGAGGGACTCGAACCCCCGACAAAGTGGTTAACAGCCACCTGCTCTACCAACTGAGCTACTCCGGAATAATTAATTTTAGTTTTTTATGGCTATCAAAAAGTGGACGGAATTTAGAGCCTTTTTGTTTTATTGGTACACAAAAGGTGTCTTTTTTTATTTTTTATTTTACCCTGTCTTTTAGCTGCAAAGCAGTTCTAATTTTGTTTATAGGATAATAAAACATTAGTCAATGAGCAAATCACGCGAAAACCTACCACAACGCTTACTAGAGTATACCGTAGTTCAAGATTATTCATTATATACTGAGATAGATCAGGCCGTATGGAGGCATATTATGAAAATCTCTGTACCATTTTTTAAAAAAAATGCTCACAACTCATATGTTAATGGTCTAAAAATGATGAACATCCCTAATAACCATATCCCTCGTGTAGATGATATGGACAAAAGGTTAGACAATCATGATTGGGGAGCTGTTACGGTTAAAGGATTTATACCTCCTATTGTGTTTATGGAATTTTTATCTAGAAAGGTATTGCCAATCGCGGTAGATATGAGAACCAATGAGCATATAACATACACGCCTGCTCCAGATATAATACATGAAGCAGCGGGTCACGCGCCAATCATTGCCGATCCCGACTACGCAGAATATCTTTGTTCATATGGAGAAATAGCACAGAAAGGAATACAATCCAAGCATGATTCTGAATTATATAAAATAATAAGAAAAATGTCAGACATGAAAGAAAACCCGAATACTGATCCGACTGAGCTGAAGGAAATTGAAGATAAGTTTGAAAAAATTTCCCAAGAAAACCACTGGGTTAGTGAGGCGAATGAGCTAGCAAGGATGAACTGGTGGACAATAGAATACGGATTAGTAGGAACCTTAGATAATCCCAAGATATACGGAGCCGGACTATTATCATCAGTTAGCGAAAGCTCTGAGTGCCTTAAAGGTAAGGTAAAAAAGATACCCATAACTATTGACTGTATTCATCAAGACTATAATATTACAGAGCCACAGCCTCAACTTTTTGTAACAAAAGACTTTAAAGATTTAACTGGTATTTTATTGGAATATAGTGAAACAATGGCCTATAAGACTGGAGGAATATCAGGAGTTGAAAAAGCAATACTGTCAGAAAACATTACTACATCCGTATACGATTCTGGGCTTCAAGTGTCGGGAACCTTGACAAACTTTATCAAAGATAATAATAAAGAAATGGGCTACCTAAACTTTGGTGGAGCGGTTCAATTATCCTATAATGATTCTGAGATTGAAGGGCACGGGATAACATATCATTCTGAAGGATACGGAGCAGCTGTTGGAATACTATCAAAAATTAATTTACCTCTTCATCAATTAGATAATAATCAGTTAGAAAGCCTAGGAATAAAAGAAAACTCTAAAATTTTATTAAACTTTATCGGTGGATTAATTGTATCGGGAACAGTAAAAAAAGTTTTGATGATGGATGATTCACCTATCCTTATCAGCCTAGATAATTGTGCGATAAGATTGAATGACGATTATCTTTACAAGCCAGAATGGGGGGCATATGATCTAGCATGCGGGAGTAAAATTGTATCAGTATTTGGCGGGGCAGCAGATTGGGACAATTATTATAAAAACAAATTTTCTACATCAGGATCAACTCACCAATCAACGAACCTAAACAAAGAAAACACAAAACTAAATGAATTATATAAACAGGTGAGAAGGCTTCGAGAAAATAATAAACCATCTAGTAATTATTTGCCTATATTAAAAAAATTATATGATGAACACCCTGACGACTGGTTGCTTTATGCTGAGATCTATGAGGAGATTTATAGTGATCCAACATTAATTGGTGAGAAAAAACTATTAAAAGATCATATAAATAAATTTGCTGAAAATAAGATGTTGTATGATGTAATTAATAGATTTATAAACCTTATTGAAGCATAAATGTTTTTGCTATTTTTTTATCTACTGCTGCAATATCATAATTATTTAATATCTTCTCAATTATATTAAATTGTTTTTCACCCCTAGAATAAACCTCTGAATAATCAATCTGATGAAAAGAGACCATTGAATAGCGAGGGATAAATTCTTCAGGAAACATCTGCTCTAATTTTAGTTCTAGCTGTCTTCGTTTTTTATATTCTGGATCATTTACATGGTCTCTCATTTCAATATAGTTTTCAAGAGCCATGTCCACTATTGCATGCCCATTTTTTACATGAGACCTTGAGAATTCAGAAAAAATTAAACTCCAATTAGATTTATATTTTTCAATGAGCTTATTTAAGATGGAGCAGTCTTGAAAAGAAGCATTCATGCCTTGTCCAAAAAAAGGAACCAATGCGTGCGCTGCATCACCTAGAATTACTGCCTTATCTTCAAAATGCCACGGGTCACAATAAACAGAACCTAAATTACCCGTAGGGTTGTTTTTATATTCGGAAACAAGGTTTGGTATTAGCGGCATCGCATCAGGAAAATATTTATTAAATAAATGAATTATTTCATCATCTGTATTAACTGTGCTGAAACTTATTGGCCCTTTTATTGGAAAAAATAGTGTGCAAGTAAATGAGGCATCCATGTTAGGTAAGGCAATGAGCATAAACTCTTCTCGAGGCCAAATATGTAATGCGTTCGGATTCATTTGATATTGCCCATTGGAATCTGGAGGTATAGTTAATTCTTTGTAACCATGGTCTAATGGTTTATAAACATAGTCGAGATCACCTTGCTCAATCATAGCATCTCGAACGGCAGACCCAGACCCATCTACTCCCAGTATAATATCAAAATTAATTATTTTTTCTTTACAATTATTTTCATCAATAATATAAACTAGATTTTCTTTTAGGCTTACATTGGTACAACTATGATTAAAAAATATTTGAACCATACCTGTGTTCTCTGCTAGTGTCATAATTTCCATATTTAGTTTTGCTCTAGATATGGAATAAATCACCTCTTCTTCTTTTTGCCCATAAGGTTGTAGGTTTTCGGAACCATCCAGATCGTGAATATTGCGACCATTCATAGGTATAGTATAAGGAGCTATCTTATCATATAGCCCGACCTCTTTAAGTGCATTGATACCTCTAACTGAAAGAGCAAGATTAATGGAGCGCCCTGCGCTTATATCGTTTTTACGTATATCAGAACGCTTTTCATATATTTCAACATGGTAGCCTCTTTCTGATAAATAAAAAGCGAGCAATGGCCCCGTAAGACCCGCTCCAATTAAGACAATTTTTTTTTTCATATATTTATTTTTTCAGATCTTTTACAATTTCATAGAATCGATAAGCATCTACAAAACTATTGTACAATGGGACAGGAGCAACACGAATAACATCTGGTTCTCTCCAATCACAAATGATATGATTACTGTTTAAACCATTAAAGACTTCCTTAGCATTTTTCTTTACTACGATTGATAATTGAGCGCCTCTTTGTTTAGAATCTTTAGGCGTTATAATTTTTATTTTATCTCCTAAAGAACCAATTAAATACTCTAAATAACCAGTGAGCTTTTTGCTCTTTTTTATTATAGCAGGCATACCAGCATCACTAAATATAGCCATTGATGATCTCAGGCAGGCCATAGCAAGTATAGGCGCATTACTAATTTGCCAACCTTCAGCTCCAACCATAGGATCAAATTTTGAATCCATAATAAATCTTGTGGTTTTCTTATTCCCCCACCAACCATTGAACCTGGGACCATTCCAATTCTCATGCTTTTCATGAACAAAAACACCTCCTGGACTTCCTGGCCCTCCACATAAATATTTATAACTACACCAGACCGCAAAATCTACTTCCCAATTATGTAAATCTAGATCCAGGTTTCCTGCTCCATGGGCAAGATCAATAGCTACTCTTGCGCCTACATTGTGCGCGGCTTTAGTTATTTTTTCTATTTCAAAAGCTTGGCCAGTGTAATAATTAACGCTACCAATAAGAACGGTTGCAATACTATTACCATGCTGGTTAAAAGTATTAATAATATCTTTGGTTCTTAAACATGTCTCACCCTCTCTTGGTCTAAGCTCTATCAATGCATCGCTCGGATCGTAACCATGAAGTCTTATCTGGGACTCTACCGC
>CESY01052905.1_pt1 | contig 11149 bp, 10 predicted proteins | sample 531201 | NCBI WGS metagenome assembly CESY01 (sample SAMEA2622048, study PRJEB7988) | marine metagenome | biome: marine biome (ENVO:00000447); feature: mesopelagic zone (ENVO:00000213); material: "saline water (ENVO:00002010), including plankton (ENVO:xxxxxxxx)" | depth 488 m | reverse complement strand
TACAATTAAGTTTTGTGGATTTCTTGTGGATAACAAGTTACTGAGACTGTAGATTACTTTATCATCTACAGTAGTGTTATCTGAGCTTTATAAATGCCTAAGAAAATCATATCTATAGACCAAGGTACAACCAACTCTAGAGCTGTTCTCTTTGATCATAAATGTAACTTGATAGATTATACCCAAAAGGAATTTAAACAATATTTTCCTTCTGATGGGTGGGTTGAACATGATCCAGAAGAGATATGGAAATCTGTTTTTGGTGTTACTAAAAGGATTATTGGAAAACATGGGGTTAGTCATAAAGACATTGGTGCCATAGGTATAACAAATCAAAGAGAGACTACTTTGCTTTGGGACAAGAAGACAGGGGAAGCTGTCTACCCTGCAATTGTATGGCAGGACAGAAGGACAAGTGATCTTTGTGAAAGTTTAAAAGGGGATGGATTGGAAGAGTGCATTCAAGAAAGAACAGGTTTATTAATTGACCCATATTTTTCAGCAACTAAATTAGCTTGGATTCTGGATAATGTAGAAGGAGTAAGAAAGAAAGCTGAAAAGGGAGAGCTTGCTTTTGGCACAGTCGATAGTTTTTTAGTTTGGCGCTTAACCGGAGGAAAGAAGCATAAGACTGATGTTACAAATGCATCAAGAACCATGTTATTCAATATCAATGAAAATAAATGGGACTTTGAACTACTTAAGCTTTTTAATATTCCAGAAGGAGTGCTTCCTGAGGTTTGTGACAATGTTCACGACTTTGGGGAGACCAGTTTATTCGGAGGTTCTTTAAAAATAGGAGGAATAGCTGGGGACCAGCAAGCAGCTTTGGTAGGTCAATGTTGCTTTAAACCTGGAGAAGCTAAAAGTACATATGGTACTGGGTGTTTTTTGCTTTTGAATACAGGTGACAAGAAAATAGTTTCAAGCAACAAATTACTTTCAACAATCTCTTATCGAATTGATGGTAAAACTACTTATGGTTTAGAAGGTAGTATCTTTGTAGCTGGATCAGCTATCCAGTGGTTACGCGATGGTTTAAATCTATTTAGATCAGCTAGAGAAACTGAAGAAGTAATAAAGTTAAGACAGCAAGATTCAAAGGTATTGGTGGTCCCTGCTTTTACAGGTCTAGGTGCACCTCACTGGGACCCAGAAGCAAGAGGATCTATCTTTGGGTTAACTAGAGATAGTGGGATTCCTGAAATAACAGCAGCAACATTGGAATCAGTAGCATTTCAAACTAGAGACTTAATTAGTGCTATGGTAAAAGATGGTGCAGCCTTTACAGAACTAAGAATAGATGGAGGTATGTCAGCTAATGCTTGGTTTGCTCAACAATTAGCTAACATTTTAAATATTTCGGTTCTCAGACCTAAGGTTATACAGACGTCAGCTCTAGGGGCCGCCTTTCTTGCAGGGATACAAACTGGTTTTTTTCCAAATATTAATTCGCTTAATTCAACTTGGAAATGTGAACAGACTTTCAATCCAGAAAAAGATAAAATTTCAGCCCTTACAGAGAAATATAAAATTTGGATGTCTGCTGTAGATAGAACAAAAGGGCTTTTTTAATCCTCAATTGTAATAAATTAGTTGAGAAGTTAATTTTAAACCTGAAGAATATCTAGCTTTCTCTAGACCTTAAATCTAATTCACAATTTGTTTAATCTCACAAGTTAGGAAAGAACTTAACCAAGTACAAGTAAAAAAAAAGACGGCCTTTCAGATCGTCGTGTAAATAACTTAATAATGTTATGCTGCCCGCTTTTTATATTGGTTGATAATGATTAGCTACAAAATTAAATCTCTAAGTAATATTTCTTTTAAGGGACTTGCTAGGTTAGAGGAGAGCAGTCAATGTTCACTTGATGAATCGTGTGAACAGCCCGACGGTATTCTGATTAGAAGTACAAAACTTGATAAGGAAGTTCTCAAGGATTCCCTAAAAGCAATATCTAGAGCAGGGGTAGGGGTTAACAATATTCCTGTTGATAAATGCTCTGAAAAAGGGATAGTAGTTTTTAATACACCTGGTGCAAATGCAAATGCAGTTAAGGAATTAGTTTTAGCTGGTCTTATGCTCTCTTCTCGTAATATTTTTTCTAGTATAGATTTTGTGAATAGTCTCGATCAATTTGAAAAGAAAGAAGACCTAGAATCTTTCTTAGAAGAAAATAAAAAGAAATTTAAGGGAAGAGAGTTGTCTGGCTCTACTTTAGGAGTAGCGGGGTTGGGCGCTATAGGGTCGCAAGTTGCTAGAATGGGTGTTGCTTTAGATATGAAAGTACTTGGGTATGACCCAGCCTTGTCAGTAGAAGCAGCTTGGAAGTTGCCTAGTCAAGTTGAGCCGGTTGACTCAATTAAAGATTTATTCTCGAAAGGAGACTTTATAACTTTACACTTTCCTTTTCAGGCAAGCACTAAAGGAATAGTTAATAAGAAGCTTTTAGATTATGCTAACCAAGCATCTTTGCTTAATTTTGCCAGACATGAAGTAGTCGAAGATAAAGATGTGCTGGCTGCTTTAGAAGACAATACTTTAGTTAATTTTATTACTGATTTCCCAACACCTGAACTTATTGGAAGGGCTAATGATAAAGGCGATGTAATTCTGCTGCCTCACATAGGTGCTAGCACTTCTCAGGCAGAAGAAAATTGTGCAGTGATGGCTGTAGACCAGTTAACTGAATTTCTTAAATCTGGAAATATATCTAACTCTGTTAATTTCCCAACAGTATTTCTAGACAGGACAACAAAATATAGAATTGCTATAACCAATAAGAATGTTCCAGCTATGATAGGACAAATAGCTACCAACTTAGGGAATTTAGGCTTGAACATATCCGACATGACAAATGTCAGCAAGGGAGACTTGGCATACAACCTAATTGATATTGAGAACAAAGTTACAGAGGATGCTTTATTCAAAATATCTTCTATTGAGAATATCATTAATGTTAGACTTATTGACTAAGAATTTTATTTTCAATTTTAGTTAATTTAAGGTTCAAACTAGCCAGTACATCCTTGAGTTTATGGGCTTTTTCATGTTAAAAAGTTAGCCTCTTAGGCATTTTATTACTTCTGTTTTACACATTTAAAAATAAATAAAAATTATAGTTAAAACAAAATAGAAAGTTAGAGGTTAAAAAAATTAGAAATTTTGTAAGCTATTGTTTTTAAAAGAAAAATTTTAATAGGTTAAAATTCGAACAATTCGCTGATAAACCTCTTATTTATAGCATTTTTATTTAAGAAGTAATCTTATCCAAAGAGTTATCCACAGTTTTTGTGGATAAGAATTTACTTCTTTAGGTACTAAATTTCTTTTCTCCTAGTATTATATTTATTCTTGATAAAAATTAAGTATGAACAGAAAAAATTCATCTGAAATTCAGCTTGAACAATCTTGGTTAAAAGAACTTAATCTAGAGTTTCAGAAAGATTATATGCAAAATCTTAAATCTTTTTTATTATCAGAAAAGAGGGAAGGAAAGAAAATTTACCCTAAAGGAAAAGAGATTTTTAGAGCTCTAGATATAACTCCATTAAATAAAGTTAAAGTAGTTATAATTGGTCAAGATCCTTATCACGGTCCTGGCCAGGCTCATGGATTATGTTTTTCTGTTCCAAAAGGAGTAAAAATTCCACCCTCTCTAATAAATATTTTTAAAGAGCTTCAAGAAGATTTAGGGATAACTCCTTCTGCAAATGGATGCCTTTTACCTTGGGCTAAACAGGGTGTTCTATTACTAAACAGTATTTTATCAGTTGAGAGAGGTATTTCTGGTTCGCATTCCCTTAAGGGTTGGGAAAGATTTACTGATGCCATTATTTCAGAAGTTAATAAAAAGAAATCTGTTGTGTTTATGCTCTGGGGTAAATACGCGACACAAAAAGGAAAATCAATAGACACTTCCAAGCATTTAGTCCTAAAGTCAGCTCATCCTTCTCCTTTATCAGCTCATCATGGTTTCTTTGGAAATAAACATTTTTCTCAATGCAATCTTTTTCTTCAAGAAAGAAAGATTAGTCCAATCAACTGGGCTTTACCAAAAAAAGAAATTCCTTTTGGCTGAACTATTTCAAACATTAATGGGCTGATTTAATAAAATGTAATGAAGAATTTGTTTCTCTAACTTTTAAAGGGGTATCCAAGTTTTTTTCTTTAGTAGAAACTAAGCATAAAGACTTAGTTGGTAAATTGACTACCTTTACCAAGTTCCCAACTTTTTTATTTTTTAAATTACAAATAACCATATTGGTTTCTAAATCTTTATAAGAGCTTTCAGCTAAGTTAATTCTAGGTAAGTTTTTTGCTCGGTAATGCATTCTAGCTATTACCTCTTGACCTGTATAACAGCCTTTATCAAAGTCTATTCTTTTAGTTACATCATAATTTAGTTCATGAGGAGTGTATTTTTCTGAAATCTCTCCCATTATCTCAATATTGAAATGCTCTATGTCATCTAAAAACCAGTTAGACAAGCTATCTTCTACCTTCACTTTATCTATAAGACTAGGAGAATCATCTATATCACAAATAGCCAATACAAATTCTTTCTCTAAGTAGCGAATAAATTGATTTTTACCAAGTCTTATTGTGTTTTCCTCCTCACTAAAATCCTTTTCATATAGATTTAGTAGATGATTTCTTCTGATTCCATAAAAAGAGTAACTGAAATTTTGGCTAAATTTTACTTTGTAAAAAGGACTGTATTTAGTTAACTCTTCTTCAGTTTTTAATAGCATTTTCTTTGGCCCTATTAGGGCGAACCCTTCTTCAAGCTTTGAAACCACAAAAGAACTAATAACTCTGCCCTTAACATTGCAAAGAGCTCCCAAGCAGCTTTTTACTGAAGTTATCTTGTCAAGGTCACAAGTTATTTGTCCTTGTAAAAGCTCGTGAGCTCCTTCTCCTAAGACTTCAAGTATGCTCAAATAATTGAGTTCTATTATTTTATTTTCTTCCATAACATAGCTTAGACTATTATAAACCTCAAAATGGAAAGCAACTTACATAAAAAAGCCAATTGGCATTGCAGAAGAGGGTTACAAGAGCTTGACTTAATCCTCTTGCCTTTTGTAAAAAGTCATTTCAATGATTTGAATAAAACAGAACAGCTATCCTTTGTAGCTATACTGGAATATGAGGATATTGATTTAATGAATTGGTTAGTATACGGAGTCACTCCACCTCAAGAATTTTTAACAATAATAGATTTGGTTAAAGATAAGTATTTAATTAATGAATCCTCATAATCCATTACTTATAGCTGAGCTTGGAGCAACTAAAGCAAGGTTAGCCATTACATTAGACAATCTTAGTTTTTTTAAGCAAGCTAGCTATGATATTAAACAGTTTAATACGGTGGAGGCTATCTTTAAGAATTACCTTAACAAATTGAATATTTCAGTTAAAAGAGCAATTATTGGGGTTGCTGCTCCCGTAGCTGGAGATGAAGTTGCCTTCGTTAATCTCGATCTTAATTTTAGTCAAAGTAAATTGAAAGAAAGTATCTTCCAAGACAGTTTGCTGGTTCTTAATGACCTTGAACTGCAAGCCTATGGAATTGAATCATTAGACAAAGAAAAGATTTTTATTATTGGAGATCAAAAAAAATCTTTAAGCCAATCAAAGGTTTTAGTATCTCCAGGAACGGGTTTAGGTCTTGCAGCAATAGTTGATGGAATAGTAGTACCATCTGAAGCTGGTCATCTTAACATTCCTAAAAATCTTCCTAAATTTTCTTATTTAGTAGAAAAGTTCCAGACTGAAAATAAAAGAATGTCAACTTTTGAAGATTTCTTATCAGGTAAAGGGATAAACTACATATATAGGTACTTAAGTAAATCAAAATTTAAGCCTTATAGTAACGAAGACATTTTATCTAAAACTGAAGATCCTGATTGCAACGAGACAAAATACTTAATGCTGTATTTGTTAGCAGTTTACTTAAGGTATATGGCATTGTTTTGGGGTGCTACCGGAGGGGTTTATTTGTCTGGTTCTATCGTAAATTCTCTTTTTCTGGATACTAATTTTAAACAATTTAGAGATGATTTTGAAGACAGCTCTAAAATGAACTCCCTCCTTAAAGAGATACCTATTTTTCTAATTAAAGAATTAAATCTGGGTTTCAAGGGAGCCCTTAAGCTGGCCTCAAGTAGCTAAAAAATTATAAAATTAAAGAACTTTTTAGATGTTTATCAGTCTAGGGAATTAATGGCAATGAGTAATCAGATGAAGAAAAACAACAAGGACGCTGATTTAGTTTTAGTAAGAAGAGCAAGAAGAGGAGATTACAGATCTTTCGATCTATTGGTTCTTAAGTATCAATCAAGGCTAATTGGTGTAGCAATTAAGTTTGTTAAAGATCCTCATATAGCAGAAGATATAGCCCAAGAAAGCTTCATAAAGGCCTATAATTCTCTTCAATCATTCAGAGAAGAGAGCGCTTTTTTTACATGGCTCTATAGAATAGCTGTAAACACAGCAAAGAATTACCTAACTTCAAAAAAAAGGAAAAATGAATTTCTAGAATCTGAAGTCTTTTCTTCTGAAGAACTAAAGAATGAAGTTTTTGATATACCAGGTGGAGATTCTCCTGAAGAGATTCTTGCAGCTAATAAACTTAGAGACACTATATTTGAATCCTTAAGTAATCTTTCTGAAGATATTAGAACTGCAATTACATTAAGAGAATTTGAGGGCTTGAGTTATGAAGAGATTTCAGGAGTAACAGGATGTCCAATAGGAACTGTTAGATCAAGAATTTTTCGAGGAAGGCAAGTTATCCAAGAGAAAATTGCACCTTTAATGCAAGATTTCCAGTCAAAAGTAACTAACAAACAAGAGAGAATATGAACGAAAGTATAAAGGAACGAATGTCAGCTCTAATAGATGGTGAGCTATCAGAATTTGAAGTCAGAAGAGTCTTGGAAGAGATTGAATCTAACCAAGAATTAAGAGAGTACTGGACAAGACTCCAAATTATTAGAGCTGGTTTGAAAGATGAGTCTCTAAACCTTTTAGATAAAGACATTTCTGTGAGAGTAGCAACTGAATTGGGCCAGGCTTCTAAAAATGTGTTGAAATCTAATAAATCTTTACTCCAGAATAAGCTGTATTTGGTTTCTGCTACGGCTTTTGGAGTGATTTTAGTGTTATTTATCGGGTTTCTCACTCCATTTGATTCAAATTTAACACCGGAAGAGACTTTTGCTTCTGAAGCATCTAAAAAAATAGCCGAAGCAATAGCTAGTCCTGAAGCTATCCAAGTACTAGATAAGGCCGTATCTGGAATGAAAGTTACATTACAAGAAATGAATTCTGCCAAGAAAGGTCAGATATATGCAAATTATAAAGTACCTTCAAATGGCAAAACTTTTAGAGTAAGTCTGTCACCTTTGTCCATGAGCCCTCCTGATTTAGGTAATTCTGACTCTGCTAAATTAGCCTATTTAAAAACTAAAGAAGGTGTATTTCTTGTCTCAGTAAGTGGAGATATTTCTCCTGAGAAAAAAGCTCAGATCCTTAGAAATGTAAATTTTTCGTTGGATAAATTAAAATAAACGAAATAAAGGATCAAGTTATGCATAAGTATATTTTTACTTTCTCCTTCTCAGTACTTTTTTTGTTTTTCAGCAGTGTTGTTTTTTCACACCAGTTACCAAGTTTCTCAGAATTAGCTGATAAATCTTCTGCATCTGTTGTAAATATAAGCAGTAGTAAGACTATCAAATCTAACTCAAATAGAAATAGAATTCCAAGAGGTTTTAATGATCCTTTTTACGATGATTTCTTTAAGAGATTTTTTGGGGATGTCCCTGGTCAAGGTCAGAGAGAGCGTGAGGTAAGATCAGGTGGTTCAGGGTTTGTTATATCAGAAGATGGTTATCTACTTACTAATAACCATGTTGTTGCGAATGCAGATGAGATCATTGTTAGTCTCAGTGACAGAAGAGAATACAAAGCAGAGTTGATCGGCTCAGATGAAAGATCAGATGTAGCTCTTTTAAAAATAGAGGCTAATGAATTACCCGCAGTAAAAATTGGAAAGTCAACAGATCTCAAAGTTGGTGAATGGGTAGTAGCTATTGGGTCTCCTTTCCAGTTAAATTTCTCTGTTACTGCAGGAATAGTAAGTGCAAAAGGGAGGAGTATACCTAATGGTTCTGATTCATCTTATGTGCCTTTTATCCAGACAGATGTAGCAATTAACCCGGGCAATTCTGGAGGTCCTCTGTTTAATTTGGAAGGAGAAGTAGTTGGGATAAATTCTCAAATTTATACTAGGTCAGGTGGTTACATGGGCGTTTCTTTTGCTATTCCTATTGATTATGCGATGGATATTGTAGAACAACTGAAGGAGGGGGGCTCTGTTGCCCGTGGTTGGTTAGGTGTAAGCATTCAAGAGGTAACAAGTGACTTTGCCAAAAGTTTAGGTATGGAAGTTCCAAAAGGAGCCCTTGTAAGTCAGGTGATTAAGGAAAGTCCAGCAGAAAGAGCAGGTTTAGAAGTAAGGGATGTGATAGTTGAGTTTGATGGGGTAGAGATTGTGTATTCTGAAGACCTTCCACAGACTGTAGGTAGCATAAAGCCCGGATCTAATATTCAAGCAGTGATAATAAGACAAGGAAAGAAGAAATATATCACTGTAAAAGTAGGGGAATTGCCTGAAAGAGTAACCTTAGCGAGCAACCCTTTAGAAGAGGATTCAGGGACTTTAGGCATTGTAGTAAAGGAGCTATCGTTCGAAGAAAAAAGAAAGATGAAACTTCCCCATGGAGTTTTAGTAACGGAAGTCGATCCCTCAGGGTTGGCAGCTAAACAAGGAATTCAAAAGGGTGATGTAATAACCTACATAGGGAATAATAAAATAAAAAATAGCAGAGATCTCAAAAACACTATTGAGAAAGTAAAAGAAGATTCAAAAACTGTAATGATTGGAGTAGTTAGAAACGGCGTCCAAACATTTCGTAGCCTAAAACTTATAAAATAGTTAATCTTGATCTTAGGCAAGTACTAGTTATTGCTTTTTTTTGCTATGAACATAAGAAATTTTTCAATTATTGCACATATAGATCATGGCAAATCCACTCTGGCTGACAGGTTAATTGAGGTTTGTGGGGGATTATCTCACCGTGAAATGGTAGATCAAGTTCTAGATACACTTGATATAGAGAAGGAAAGGGGTATAACTATAAAAGCACAAACGGTGAGCCTTAATTATAAAGCTGAAAGTAAAAAATCTTATCAGCTTAATTTAATAGACACACCAGGGCATGTAGACTTTTCCTATGAAGTTTCTAGGTCTCTTTCTGCTTGTGAAGGTGCCATTCTCCTTGTTGATGCTTCTCAAGGCGTAGAAGCACAAACTTTGTCTACTTGTTATAGTGCTGAAGAACAAGGTTTAGTAATAATTCCAGTATTAAATAAAATAGATCTTAAGCAGGCAGATCCAGACAAAATTAAAAAAGAAATAGAAGAAATTATTGGAATTGACGCCTCAGATGCTCCTTGCATAAGTGCTAAGGAAGGAATTGGAATAAATCCAGTTCTGGAAAAAATCATATCCGAGATTCCTCCTCCTGGTGGAAATGATAAAGAACCCTTGCAAGCTTTAATAATTGATTCTTGGTTTGATAATTTTCTTGGAGTTGTATCACTTGTAAGGGTAGTTAAAGGTTGTTTGAAGAAAGGGGATCTTATCGAAACCGTTTCTAAGAAAGAGAAACACATGGTGGATAAAATTGGTGTATTTAAGCCAAAAAGAAAAGAACAAGATTTATTAAGAGCAGGTCAAGTAGGATTTATATGTGCTTCTATAAAGGATATTACAGGGGCTCCTGTAGGAGACACGATAATAAACAGTGGTTCCAATACGAAAAGTCTTCCTGGTTTTAAAAAAGTAAATCCACAAGTTTATGCTGCACTCTTCCCCCAAAGTGCAGATGATTTCGAAACATTTAGAGATTCTTTAGAAAAATTGTGCATTAATGATGCATCTTTAAAATATGAACCTGAGCATTCAGATGCTATTGGAGCAGGATTTAGATGTGGTTTTCTTGGCACCCTTCATATGGAAATAGTTACAGAAAGGTTAAACAGGGAACATGGAATAAACCTTATAGCAACCGCTCCTACAGTAGCTTATAAAATTCGAGATAAGGAAGGTAAAGAAAAGAGGATAGAAAGTCCAGGAGGTCTACCTGAGCCAAATAAAATTGATGAGATATTAGAACCCATAGCAAAAGCAACTATTTTGGTTCCTCAACAGTTTATAGGCTCGGTAATGTCTCTTTGTAATAATAGAAGAGGTCGTCAAAGTTCCATTCGTTATGTTGCAGGTCAAGCAGAATTAATCTATTACTTGCCTTTAAGTGAGATCGTTATTGATTTCTTCGATAGGCTGAAATCTGTTAGTAAAGGATACGCATCTTTGGACTATTCTTTAGACAGTTATATGAAAGGCGATGTTATCAAATTAGAAATCCTTCTAAATGGAGAGAAGGTGGATGCTCTGGCTATTATTGTACATAGGTTATCTGCTCAAAAAAAAGCTAAGCAGTTAACTGAATCCTTACAAAAAGAAATTCCAAGACAACAATTCGATGTTGCTATTCAAGCCGCCATCGGGGGTAAGGTAATTGCTAGAAAATCTGTTAAAGCTTTTCGCAAGAATGTTACTGAAAAACTTTACGGAGGCGATGTTACTCGTAAGATGAAGTTATTGGATAAACAAAAAGCTGGCAAGAAGAGAATGAAAAAGATAGGTAGAGTTGAAGTTCCTCAAGAAGCTTTTTTAGCTGTTTTAAAGGTAAATGACTAATATGGGAGAGATATTTTTACTAGGAATGGATCAAATATTAGCTTTCTTGATAATATCTGGACTTGTTTCTTTTTCTGGCTGGATTATCTTCACTACCAGAGCTATAAAATTGGGGGCTCAGCTATCAAGTAGCGCCCTCTTTATAGTTGTTCTCTTGATTCTCTGGAGAGTGTTCCAATTGAATTTAGATTTTGGGTTAGTTTTAACTATGGCGACTTTGTTTGCAGGAATATCCTGGCTGGTAGGTTTAACGCTTAATCTTCGAGTTTTAATAGAAGAGAGTAAATCATACTTTTGGATTCTGTTAATAA
>CESY01023781.1_pt1 | contig 11175 bp, 10 predicted proteins | sample 531201 | NCBI WGS metagenome assembly CESY01 (sample SAMEA2622048, study PRJEB7988) | marine metagenome | biome: marine biome (ENVO:00000447); feature: mesopelagic zone (ENVO:00000213); material: "saline water (ENVO:00002010), including plankton (ENVO:xxxxxxxx)" | depth 488 m | reverse complement strand
ACTTCCGCATAGCGATAGTTATCTATGTAAAGTTGTTGTCCAGCAAAAATATTTACTCCGTCAACTTTTAATTGATTTAGGTAATAATTATCCGGACCAACTCTATGCTTAGATGAGCTAAAGGCAAAGGAAGGATGCCTGGTTAAGTTTGATTCAGATTGATAAAGGCCAAATTCCGTGAAAGATTCAATTCCATTGTCGAATTCATGATTAACAAACATAAAGACATTTTTTCTTTCCAGATCGGATCTGGCATCTGTTCCACCCCAAAGATTATATCTTTCAGTACCATTGCCATCAGGCGCTATACAAGTTCCATAGCCGGTATCAAACAAAGGATTTCCTCTATTTGTGCATCTCGAGTCACCCAAGGGGAAAACTTCGAATTCACCTGAACTATCAGTCCAAACTTTGTCATAGGCTGTACCTGGAATTGATGTAGCGCTTGATACCATGTCAAATTGCCCATAGAGTGAATTAGCGCTGGTATTCCTAAATTTGCTGCTTCCGGACCAAGGCGAATCTGCTGGGATCCATTTCCTATGATCGGAATCGCCCCATCTTGGATCTTCAGAGGCTCGAATTCTGCCCCTTTGATAGTAATCAAAAAAGACACTTACGTTAGTCGCGCCATCATTAAAGTCCCTACCAAACTTTCCTGATATCGTTCTATCCTTAGCCCCAAAATTGTCATAAGCACCTAATTTAGCCCGGACCATGAAGCCTTCGAAATTGGATTGAATAACATTGTTAACCACTCCCGCGACCGCTTCAGAGCCATATACGGCGGACGCACCATCTCTAAGAATTTCCAACCTTTCAAGGCCGTATGTTGGTACAAGGTTTGAATTCACTGACATGGTAGGAACATAATCGCCACCAAGAAGTTCAGTCTGATATCCAGGAGAATTTACAAGCCTTCTACCATTGAGGAGTGTTAACGTGTTACCCACTCCCATGTTCCTTAGGTTATAAGCTCCAACGTCTCCCCGTGATGAATTTACTCCGCCTGAAGCGTTTTCAGCTTCGTTAAAAAAATTCATCCCGTTCTCAACAATATTTTCCAGGAGCTCGTCACCGCCATCTACGCCTAACGCATCAATGTCCACGAAGTTAAGGACAGTAACAGGTAGTGCTCCCGATATTTGAGCTCCCCTAATTTGAGAGCCCGTGACCATTATTTCTTCTATCGCTGGTTCATCTTGAGCAAGTAAAACTAGAGGTGAATGGGCTAGAATTACTCCCAAAGCAATAGCACTGCGATTTAAGTTGTATTTATTTGATGCCATGACTTTAATTACCTTGTCTTATACCTTAAATAGAAATTTGATAATAATAATGCAAATGCATTTATCGAAGGTCCTACCAACTCGGTCTGACCAAATAGGAGAGCATCTTATCGAACAGTTACTCGTTAAATCAACGAGATTTTATGGCTAATTATTAGTAGATTTGAATCTATAATAGCTATTCTCTTGAGCCTCCGCGGTTTTGTTGTCGTAAATCCTATTAAATCCTTAAGTAATTAACCGTCTATATTGGCCGAAATGCTAGCGAGTGGTAGTTCAAACAACTGAAGAATTTGATGCAGACCTATTCAATAAAGATGTGATAGTTTTTATTTTTCTTTGAATTAATGATCACTGAGACTGATGGCAGCCATAAATTGGAAATGTAGCGAATTTAGAGAGCTCACTCTTCACGATCTGTACTCTCTACTGCAACTGCGTGCAGCCGTATTCGTTATTGAACAGAATTGTCTGTATCAAGACTTGGATGGCAATGACCAAATAGCGAAGCATGTGATGGGTACACGAGATGAGAAACTTTTGTGTTACGCTCGCATTCTTCCTCCGAATGCCAAATATAAAACCCCGTCCATTGGCAGAGTGCTTATCCATCAGACAATTAGGCAAGATGGGTATGGCAAGCAGTTGATAAGCAAAGCGATAGACTATTGCCATCAGTATTGGCCAACAGAAGCCATTACAATATCGGCACAGCAACACTTACAGAGGTTCTATTCAGAGTTTGCTTTCGTTACTGAATCGGAACCCTACTTAGAAGACGGGATCCCACACATTCAGATGCGACGTGAATTTTCCTCGAATTGAAAGAAACAACTTACATGACTTCGGGTTAGGTTGTTTTGAAGCGAGCATTCGAGCTCATCTAATACCAAAAGGAAGCCCCTTCGAGCCTACCGACCAGCCAGCAGCAATTGAGCTCCATCGTATTGATCAAGAGTCGCACCGTTGACCTCTGGTTTTAGCAGACCGAAACCAACAATGGCTATAGAACCGAATAAAAATCCAGGGACAATTTCATAAAGGTCGAATATTCCGCCACTCATATTGGACCAGAAAACTACGGTGACTGCCCCCAGTAACATTCCCGCGACGGCTGACTGCGCGGTCATTTTGCGCCAGAACAACGAGAAAACTACCACTGGGCCAAATGACGCTCCGAAACCGGCCCAAGCGTAACTAACCAAGTCTAGCACTCTGCTATCGCGATCACTGGCTATGAGTAACGCAAGTAAAGCTATGCCTATTACAGCGGCACGACTGACGGTTAAAAGCTCTTTGTCAGAAGCATTTGGACGAATAAACACACGATAAAAATCTTCACTTATTACACTAGATGATACGAGTAACTGAGAATCGACCGTCGACATAATCGCCGATAATATGGCGGCCGTAATGATACCGGCTATCCATGGGTTAAAAAGATTCTGGCTGAGCGCGATAAAAACTGTTTCCGGGTTGTTCAGGGGTTGACCCGAGAAATAAGCGATACCTGCAAGCCCAGTAGAGACTGACCCGAGCAGTACAATGAGCATCCAGCTCATGGCTATTCGCCGAGCCGCGACAAGTTTCAACGGATTCTCAGCGGCCATAAATCTAGCCAATATGTGCGGCTGCCCCACATAGCCCAAACCCCAAGCTAGCAATGAAACAAAAGAGATAAAAGTCATATTGGCAAATAAGGCGGTACTTTGGGGATTAGCCGCTTGTAACTGGCTCCATGCGGAGCTTGAGCCTCCTGCTCCGGCGATAACGGACAATGGCACGATTAATAATGCAATCAGCATTAAAATCGCCTGCACAGCATCTGTCCACGATACAGCGAGAAAGCCACCAACAAACGTGTAAATTACAATAATCAAAGCTCCCGAAAATAAAGCTATTGAGTAATCTAAGCCAAAACTATTTTCAAATAGGATGGCTCCCCCCACGAGCCCACTCGCTGTGTAGAAAGTAAAAAACAATAAAATAACTATTGCCGACAATAATCGCAGTACTCTACTTCTATCTTTAAACCTATTTTCAAAATAATCCGGTAAAGTGAGCGAGTTGTTTGCATGCTGGCTATGAATTCTCAGAGGTTTGGCTACAAAAACCCAATTGTAATAAGCACCTATTACTAGTCCGACCCCAATCCAGATTTCACTCAGCCCAGCTAGATAAATAGCACCCGGAAGGCCTAATAATAACCAGCCGCTCATATCAGATGCCCCTGCACTAAGTGCCGTAACAACTGGGCCTAATTTTCTTCCACCAAGAATATAATCTCCCAGGTCATGAGTACGGCGGTAACCTCTTACACCCAAGTAGAGGATACCCATTAGATAAACTATAAAAGTTATTAAAAGAGGCGTGTCAAAACTCATTAATTTAGCGTCTATGAGATAGTTAGCATGATGGAGCGGTCAACTGTTCGCTCGACATCCTATACCAAAGAAAGAATTAATTGGAATAGTCCAGGCTACGGAAAGAATTCCTTCCCAATTACTCCCACAACCTCTGATTAGAAAAATCATCACATCTCTCACGAAGATAGGTTAAAACATACTTTGTTGGCCTTCATAAATATATAAGAAAGTATTTACTTTACTAATTGTAAATATCTAACTAATTTTGATAAAAAAGTCGTAGCTTACTAATGAAACTTGAGTTTTCCACTCTTATATAAACTAAACACTTTATTTAAAAGACCGATAATAAATTAACAAAGTCCGGAATTGCGATGGAATACTCAAAAAATCAGGAACAAATACTACGGCGCCTTAAGACTCGCGGCCCTCAATCGGTAAAAATTCTTTCAAATCAATTAGATATGACTACTATGGGCGTCCGCCAACATCTTGCGGATTTAGGGAGAAAGGGCGTAGTTAAACAGACTCAGGAAGAGAAGCAGACTCGGGGCCGGCCGGTTCGCCTATGGAAACTAACGAAATCTGGGCATGAAAATTTTACTGATAGTGACTCTCAAATAACTTTAGAGCTTATAGAGGCGGTTAGGAGTTCTTTGGGAGAAGATAGCCTTGACGTAATAATAGAAGAACGCCATAAGCCGCTTCTGCGTAAATACAAGAGTGAAATGGATGATGCTGGTCAGACTCTAGAACTCCGTATTAAGAAACTTGCAGAATTGAGAAACCAAGAAGGTTATATGGCAGAAGTAAGACTCACCCCAACTGGCTGGTTATTAATCGAGAATCATTGTCCAATACGTTCTATAGCCGAATCGTGTCAACAATTGTGTCAGTCAGAATTGGAAATTTTCCGAGAATTGTTCAGAGGGCGTGGAGAAGTTGAGAGAATCGACCACCTTCTGGCGGGGGCCCGCCGTTGTGCTTATAGAATTATCGAAATACATGATTTCTAGCATCGAAATTCAAATTGCTATTTATTAGCGGCTTGTATGACCTTTAAGGCTGCTCCTATTGCATTTAGGATTAATCCTGTTTGTCCTCAATTTTTTTTTCAACGTTAGTTAAGATCCCACGCAATATATTCAGTTCCATCATATCTATACGAATTCGACCAAATAGTCTCCGTATTCGATGCATTAACTGCCTTGGGTTTTCTGGGTCATGAAAACCAATCATTATCAGTACACGCTCCAAATGCTCATAAAAACTTTCAACCTGCTTCACAGTTGCTTTTTCCTGGTCCCAGAATTCTTTCTGGTCCAGAGCTGTTAGCGCCGCCTTGTTAAGTCCGGCTTTGTGAAGTTCATAGCAAATCACCATAACTGCAGCTGCTAGATTAAGGGAACTATAAATTTCGTTAGTCGGTATTTGTACATGATAATTACAGAGTTGCAGTTCATCGTTATTGAGACCTGAATCTTCTCTCCCAAATACAAGGGCCACTCGGTTGGTATCCTTCTCGGAGATAATTTTGCTGGCACATTGCTCAGGAGTTAGCATCGGCCAAGGAATTCGGCGTGAACGAGCGCTGGCTGCGATGACCAATCCGCATTCCGCAACAGCTGATTCGAGAGAATTCACTACAATAGCGGACTCTAGAATATCAACGGCAGACGCTGCTCGGCCGACAGCTACTCCGCTGGGGAATTTTTCAGGTTCTACTAGCGTCAGGTTTTCCAAGCCCATATTTTTCATTGCCCGCGCGCTCGCTCCGATATTGCCGGGATGAGAAGTATTAACCAACACTACCTTTACATTTCTGAAATCTTGCATTTGCACTCAAATCGAGAATTAGCTATTAAGAATTATAACAGCTACTGCTATACGCATAGTTCCAACCTAGATTCCCAGTTTGCTATCATGCCGCTACCTTATAATGGTGAATCAGTTAACATAGATTCACCGCACGCTCTTTCTCTCAACCAGGAATAATCGATGCACCCCCATGTAAACATAGCCTTGCGTGCTGCGCGTGACGCCGCTGATGCGATTGTTCACGCAAGTGATCGGCTGGATCGGATAAAAATTATAGATAAGCATCCTGACAGCTTTCTCACTTCGATGGACCAAGAAGCAGACGACACTATTCGCTATCATCTACAGAAGACTTTTCCCTCACATTCTATTCATTCTCGCGTTTCCGGACACCACGCTGGGGAAAATGACGAGCCAATCTGGTTTATTGATCCACTGGTAGGAAGTTACAATTTCTCTTCGGGCCATCCACAATTCGCGGTATCTATAGCTAACGCAACCGGAGGCGTGGTAAAGCATGCGGTGCTTTTGAGCCCTTTATTAGGGGAGGAATTTATCGCCAGTCGCGGTGATGGCGCTCTGCTCAACTCCCGTAGAATTCGAGTCGCAGATCATAAGGATCTAGAGAATTCTTTGATTGGCATAGACCAAGCAAAAACTTCAGCGGAACTATTCATCAGTTTAATGCAAATACTTTTAAAGTCTGGAGCAGAACTAAGGCAATCGGGTTGTAGCCCTCTTGATATTGCCCAGGTTGCCGCAGGCCGCCTAAATGGTGGGTGGTGCATGTACCCTAATTCGCTCAGTTTGGCAGCCGCAAACCTAGTTTTAGCTGAAGCTGGTGGCCTTATAGGAACCGAATCCGGTAGCCCAGATCTCGATAAGGGGCAGGAATTAATTTTTGGCAATCCGAAGATCTTTAAAGAGCTGATTCGAATACGCCGGAAACTTAATTAAGTTGTGATGCGGCACAGTCAGAGTATTTGCAATTTAGTGTGACGACTGAAATATGTCAAAGAATATGCGGTATATTGACTAACCCTGCGGATAGTCAATCTGGCTCGTTGCAACCAAATTGGAAATAACGTTTAGTAGAAACGCCAACTGAATCTAGAATTAACCCCCTCAGGCGGCCCACCCGTGTATGTCCCTAAAAGATAACAACAATACTTACAACTTGGTCGACGGCTCTATTCAACGATCGCTCATACGCATGACGACCCCTATGATCATAGGCATGCTCGCCCTATTCACTTTCCAGCTAGTAGATACTTGGTTTATTAGCTTCTTAGGAACTGAGTCGCTAACTGCCATTAGCTTTACCTTTCCAGTGACATTTACAGTCATGAGCCTCGCTATTGGTCTGGGAATTGGAGCATCCGCCGTTGTCGCGAAAGCTTTAGGAAGCTCCCAATTCGAAAAGGCTAAGGAAGCCGCAACCGTTATCAATTACATCTCCTTGATACTGGCTTGTCTTGTCGTAATTATTTCCTGGATCCTTATGGAGGATATATTTACCCTCATGGGAGCCAACGACCGCTTGTTGATCCCGATTCGTGACTACATGGTGGTGTGGTTACCTGGCAGCGTCCTTGTGGTCTGCATCATGACAAGCAATAGTATCTTGCGGGGTTATGGTGACACCAAGACGCCTAGCATACTGATGGCCGCTGCGGCCTTTAGTAATGCTTTACTAGATCCTCTATTCATTTTCGGTATCGGCCCATTTCCAGAGCTGGGTATTCAGGGTGCTGCTTTAGCTACTGTAATCTCATGGATGCTTGGTTTTTGTTACTTATTTTACCTGCTGGTATTTAAGATGGAGTTGGTTAGTCGATCCCTACCAAACAAAACCACCTTGAAAAACTCCGGGCTCGATATGCTGAGTATTGGTGTTCCCGCAGCCGGCGCCAATATGATGACGCCGCTAGCGGCAGGTATCATGACTGCTATTGCAGCTGGTTTCGGTGACTCGACTGTAGCAGCCTTTGGGGTTGGGGCAAGAATAGAACCGATTGCGACATTGCTAGTATTGGCTATATCCTCGTCCTTGCCGCCCCTAATTAGTCAGAACTACGGGGCAGGTCGCTTAGATCGAATTAAAGAAGCCTATCGAATTGCTACGCGCTTCATTCTGGTATGGCAACTAATTATCTACCTATTGTTGGCAGTCGGTGCGGGGATACTAGCCTCAATATTTTCTGAGGATCCAGAAGTCGTGGAAGCCATCAAATTATTTGTATGGATCATGCCGCTCGGTTACGGTCTGCAAGGCATCATCATACTCACCAATTCCTCTCTCAATGCTCTTCACCGCCCGCTCAACGCTCTGATTCTTAGTATCGCCCGCTTCTTTGTTTTCTATTTGCCACTTGCCTATGTTGGAAGTGTTTATTTTGGGCTCTATGGGTTTTTTGCTGGCGCGGTGTGCGGCAACTTACTTATGGCGATGATTTCTTGGCGTACCTTTAAACGTGCTTTATCAGGCGAGCAGCAGTTGTTATCGGAAACAACCTGAAGCAATTCTGGAGCTGTCTGTAACTGCCTAGTCGAAATAATGAGTTGTTAGTTTCCACTTTCTCGGTATTGCATTATGCTTCAGTTTTCCGGCTTAACGACGAAACATAACATTTTTAAACAATACGACTGGCCAAGAGACCTGCCGTTAAAATGACCAAATGATGGAAGCACTCGAAGCCTTGCATAATCGTATCTCGGTACCGCGCTTAACGGAACCGGCTCCGGACGAAGAAGCACTGCTAAATATTTACAAATCGGCATTACGTGCCGCCGATCATGGCTTGCTTACACCCTGGCGTTTTCTTGTTATTAAGGGTGCTTCCCTGAAAAAGTTAGGCAATTTATTTGTAGAGGCTTCTCTCTCCGATGACGCAGATATGTCTCCGGAAAAGCAGGAGAAAATCCGACGCAAACCCCTCAGAGCCCCTTTAATAGTGGTGACCATCTCAAGCTCCGAACAACATCCAAAGATTCCAGTTTTCGAGCAAGAACTTTCCGCAGCCGCAGCAACTCAGAATATGCTGATGGCCGCCTATTCCCAAGGGGTCGGAGCAATGTGGCGTACCGGATCCATGGCCTATCACCCATTAGTAAAAAAAGGATTAGGTTTGGCAATTCATGAAAAAATTATTGGGTTTCTCTATTTAGGCACAATAGCTGGACCCACTCGTGAGCTCATGGAAGCCCAAGTAGAACTATTCTTTAAGGAGTGGTAGGCATGGGTAGCCGAAGCATCGACATCCAATGCTGGAAATGCGGTAAAGATCTCAAAAATCTGCTATTGCCCTTCTCTCGTTACGAAGAATGTAACCACTGCAACGTCGATCTTCATGTTTGTGTTGCTTGCAAGAATTACGATCCTTCGATATCCGATGCCTGTAAAGAAGATCGTGCAGATTTTATCTTGGATAAAACCAAGGCGAACTTCTGTGATTATTTCAAGCCTAATCCTCGTGCATATAAAAAACGGGATAATTCAGAAGCACGAGAGGCAAGAGCTAAGTTGGCGGAACTATTCGGCGAAGACTTACCTGAAGAAAATGCCGATCCCGACGATGATGATCCTAAATCAAAAGCAGATAAAGCCTTGTTCGAGCTGAAACGCCTGTTCGGTGAATCAGATTAATATAACCGCGACGCTCTCAAAAAACTTAATTTCTAATTCATGCGTACGACGATTTTCTCTACCCCTATCCTCACTCCTTTGTTGCGAATTATTTCTGTAACAATCCTTAAACTTATCGGATGGAAAACACGTGGAATGGATCTAGGCAAGCAACGGTTCGTTTTAATAGGTGCTCCTCATACCAGCAATTGGGACGTCCCGCTAATGCTTATGGTCATACTTAAATTGAGATTACGGGTTTTTTGGATGGGGAAACATACGCTCTTTCCACCCTCTTTAGGTTGGTTTATGAAGTGGCTCGGAGGCATACCGGTCAATCGAACATCATCCCATAATATAGTTGATCAAACCGTATGTAAGTACCGTGAATATGATGAATTGGTTATGTTAATTCCACCGGAAGGTACTCGCGATAAAGTAAAAGACTGGAAAACTGGCTTCTACCATATCGCCAATCTGGCGGCGGTACCCATTCTTTTGGGTTATGTAGACGCCGCAAATAAGGAAGCGGGGTTCGCAGGTTTCTTTAACCCAACCGGGGAGGTGGAAAAAGACTTGCAGGAAATCCGGAGTTTTTATTACGAAAAGAAAGGCTTAAGAGCAGAAAACTCCTAACTCTATCCAGCGAATTGACGAGTGTCGGCGCTAGGCGCGTTCTTAAACATATCATCAATGCCTAAATTCAATAATAATGAATCGAATACGAACTTTCCGTACTCTTCAGTTGTTACTTCCCGCAACTTGAATTTCCAGTGCTTTAAATGCCATTGTTGTAGTTGAGCTGCTACTTGAGAAGCTAAGAGCTCCGGTTTCTCGCAACTAAATTGTCCTTCTTCAATACCGTTATTTATTATGTTGATAGCAATACTTTCAAATCGCAGTTCTGCATCCATTGCTTTCTGTTGTTGCTCCCGAGGCAACCCCTTCAGCTCCATGAAACAAAAATAGTACCAGGGATTTAAAATCTCCATCATATAGATTTCACCAAAGACCATAGCTCGCAGATAGTTTACGGGGGCTAGGTCCTCATTGGCTAAACCGCCTATTACCTTATCCATGTATTTGAGTAACACTCCCAGGATAACTGTAGCCAGATCATTCTTACTACCTATGTATGCATATAGTCCTCCCATGCTGATACCGGTCTCCCTTTTTAAATCCCTGAGGCTCATCGCCTCAAATCCTTTGGAGTTAGCAAGCCGAAATGTAGCCATTAAGATTTTTTCCAGATTGGGAATTGCTACCTTCGCATTCTTAATCTGCATCTTATTCTTATGCATCTCAAAAACACTATTCCACAGCGGCTCTCCTTCAAGATGCCACTTGGCTTTAAAAGCTTCTATAGTAGTGTTAACCGGCCATTGAGCCAGTTCGAAGTTTGACGATTCAGGATCCATTGATCGGGGAAAGAAACGAAATCTGCATTAAATATATTACGTTATCTAACGGCTGCTAAGAAGTGCATTCAAAAAAGTAGCTATTAATCCACACGCATAATGACATAAAAGAAAATCCATCAAAAGAGGCGGACTCTTTCCTAACTATGAAGCAGTAACTGGAAATGTCTAGCTCGGAAACCTAGCTGAGCATTGTCGCTTCTGATAGCGATCTAACCTAGGGATTTTTGCTATAGCGGACTTCAGATCTGTTAAGGCCCAGAGTAGCCCTATATCCAGTAGGAAAGTATTGCTACCGATCCCGCTACAGCGCAGAGGAAAAGCGAATATCGACGTAAATTCTGATGTGAAATAAGATGGAGGGTCTGCATTGCTACCCAATATCCAGCCAGTGTGGCAGGCAGCAGAGGAAGAGAAATTAGGATGTGGTCTACCCCAAAACGGCCAACTATTGTGAGCATAATAAGTGACAGTAAACAGCTCACTACGAAAAAAGCGGCCAGGTTAGCTCGAATAAAATCATTCTCCTGATGTTGCAATACAAGCGCTATGGGAGGTCCTCCAATAGAAGTGCTCGTACCCATGAAACCTGACAAGAAGCCTGCCGAAAGCATAGCCCCAGGGCTAGGTTTCAATACGACATTTCCTAAACTTAAAAG
>CESY01035157.1_pt1 | contig 11289 bp, 13 predicted proteins | sample 531201 | NCBI WGS metagenome assembly CESY01 (sample SAMEA2622048, study PRJEB7988) | marine metagenome | biome: marine biome (ENVO:00000447); feature: mesopelagic zone (ENVO:00000213); material: "saline water (ENVO:00002010), including plankton (ENVO:xxxxxxxx)" | depth 488 m | reverse complement strand
CATTTTTCTTGTTGAATAATCAAAATTCATATCATGCTCACATTCTGGACATTTTGTCGTTGGCATTAATTTATCAAAATAAAGTCTATATATATAAAACTGATTGATTTTCTAAATTTATTGTATGTGAGTTTTATTAATCTACAAATTTCTAGTTTTTTTTGATAATTTTGTTTAATTGTCAAGTTTATATGATTAATACTGTACAAAAGTAACATTAATATACTATTAATTGAATGGATTTTCCTATGGAACCTGGTAACATTACTTGGCTACTAGTGGCTTCGGCCTTAGTTATGCTCATGACACCTGGTCTTGCATTTTTTTATGGTGGACTGGTTCGAGCAAAAAACGTTATAAATATTATGATGCAATGTTTTGCTATTTTAGCAATAATTAGCATTACATGGATCCTCTGGGGATATTCTTTAGCTTTCGCTCCATCTGTTGCAGGGCTTGGTTTTGTAGGAGGTTTGGCTCATATTGGACTTAAGGGTGTAACTGGCGCGGAATCTCAGACATTTATGGTCTTTCAAATGATGTTCGCAATAATTACCCCTGCACTGATTGTTGGCGCTATTGCCGATAGATTCAAATTTACAACTCTTATTGTATTTGTTGTTTTATGGTCTACAATTGTATATTCTCCAATTGCACATTGGGTATGGGCTGGAGATGGCTGGCTATTTAATATGGGTGCTCTCGACTTTGCAGGAGGAACTGTAGTTCATATATCATCTGGTATGTCTGCTCTTGTTGCCGCTATTTTAATTGGCGCACGAAAAGGAAAATCAGCTACTATGAAACCACATAATATTCCATTTGTATTATTAGGAACTGCATTACTATGGTTTGGATGGTTTGGATTTAATGCTGGAAGTGCATTAGCTGCTAACGATCAAGCTGTTAATGCATTTATTGTTACTAATACATCTGCTGCTGCAGGTGCATTAATGATGATGATTTTAAGTATGCGTTCAACAGGAAAACCTAGTGCTATAATGACTGCTACTGGTGCTGTTGCAGGTTTAGTTGCAATTACTCCTGCTTCTGGCTTTGTAGGTCCTCTTGCTGCTATTATTATAGGAGCTGGTGTTGGATTGGTCTCATGGTTTGCAATTGAATTCAAAAATTCACGTGGCTGGGACGATTCATTAGATGTTTGGGCAGTCCATGGTATGGGTGGTGTTTGGGGCGCCATTGCTACAGGACTATTTGCATCAGCAGCTATTGGTGGTACTGACGGAGTATTTATGGGAGGATCTATTTCTGTACTTACTACGCAAATCATTGCTATTGTTGTTACTGCTGGTTATGCCATTGTAGTAACTATAGCCCTCTTGAAAATTCTAGATGCAACACTCGGACTACGTGTTTCATCTTCTGACGAAGAGGCTGGAATGGATAAAACCGTTCATGCTGAAGAAGCATATCTGTCATAAACAATATTGAAAAATCAATCAGGAAATCCTGATTGATTTTAAATTTTTTTTATAATATATGGTTATTAACTAATAATTACAAATTATTGTTGATACTGTTGCCTGAATGGATCGTAATGTCCGGACCCTCTTCTACGAATTTATCTGCTACTCTAGCTAAATCTCTTAATTATGAATTACATGAGGTTGAAACTAAATCATTTCCTGACGGAGAAAAAAAAATTCGTATAAACGAAGATGTTCAAGGAAAGAATATAATTTTTGTTCAAAGTCTTTATCCTCCTGTTGATCATCATGTTATGCAATTTTTATTGACCGTTTATAAATTGAGTCAAATGGGTTCAAAAGTTTATGCTTGTGTACCATATTTGGCATATGCACGTCAAGATCTTGAATTTCAACGTGGCGAAACAGCTAGTCTTGCTGTAATTTCAAGATTATTTAGATCAATTGGTGTGAATTCTCTCCTTACTGTTGATATACACAGCACTCATGGTCTTGGATATTTTTCATTTCCTACTTTTAGTGTTTCTGCAATGCCATTACTTGCTAACTATGTTTCAAATAATATTAAATTAAATTCTCCTCTTGCTGTATCTCCAGATTTTGGCGGATCATCTCGAGTTGAAGCATTTTCAAAATTATTGAATATTGATTATATCTCATTAAAAAAATCACGTAGTCGTACAACTGGAGAAGTTGTAATGGAAGATAGTAATGTGGAAGTTGCTGGTCGTGATATTATATTAGTTGACGATATGATTAGTACTGGAACAAGTATTGTAAGAGCTGCTAATTATCTTCATAAACTTAATTCTGGAAAAATTATTACATTGTGCACTCATGCATTGATGGTCAATAATGCATCTGATGTAATTAAAGAAGCTGGAGTTGAAACTGTAATAGCTACAAATACTATTCCTAGTGATGTGAGTAAAGTTGACGTTACAAAAATTATTGCCGAACATTATAAATCAATACAATAATTCTACACTTGTATTATTCATATTTTCAGGTGATTTTCCTCAAATTGGTAAAAGTGAACTGAATGCACTATTAGAATCAAATAATATATCTTATACCATTGTTAAAGAAAATTTTCGTATTATGATTCTATCATTTAATTATTATAGAAATTCTTTTAACGATATATTTAGTAGAATTGCATATTGTAATTATTTTGGTATTTTATTATTTTATTATCAAATCGATAATGAAAATTTTTGTACGCTAGATAATTCTCAAGACTATATTAAAAATATTAAAACATTTTCAGTTAAAAAAATTAATAATGTAAAAAAAATTAATATTAAATTTGAAAGTCTTATTGGATCATTAGTAAAAAAATCATTTCCATCTTTGAATGTTTGTTTAGATAATCCTGATATGTATCTTTTTATTTGTGAATTTGACGATCTGTTGTTAGTTTTTTCCAAATATGACGGATACGATTTACCTCGTTGGCAGAATCGAAGACCTCGAGCTAGACCATTTTTTCGTCCATTTTCTGTTTATCCAAAACTCTCTAGGGCTCTGATAAATTTATGTAGATTAAATTCCGGACAAACTATTCTTGATCCATTTTGTGGTACTGGCAGTTTTGGTATTGAAGCATCTCTTATGAATATTAATTTTATTGGAATAGATATTTCTCATAAAATTTGCATTGGTTCTCAAAAGAATTTTACACATTATGAATTATCTAATTGTCATATTATAAATTCTGATTCTCTTTATTTACCTGTCAATGAAGTTGATGGAATTGTTACTGATTTTCCATATGGTAGAAGTAGTATTAAGAAATTTACTGATACGAGTAAATTTCAAAGTGATTTTTTTAATGAAATTTCACCTATTTTAAAAAGTCATTCATATTTTGTTTATATGCTTCCTAAGAATTGGATTAATTTTACACATTCTGATTTTGAACTAGTAGACCAACATGAAATATATATTCATAAAAAGCTTACTCGTTTAATTAATGTAGTAAAAAAACGTTGAATATTTATTATTCAACACGATAATATACTATAATATTATGTCTGATTTGAAAATTCTATTTCTTGGTACTGCTGGAGCAATTCCTACTACTAAACGTAATCTCATATCCAGTTTAATTATACGGGATGGGGAGTTATTTATTTTTGATATTGGCGAAGGAATGCAACAATCTATGATGAAATGTAAAGTTGGAATGAATAGAAAAACATCTATATTTATCTCACATTTACATGGCGATCATATTCTTGGAATACTTGGGTTGATTCAGAGTATGTCTCTTTTGTTACGTGATAAACCTCTTTATATTTATGGACCTAAAGGACTTTCTAAATTTATTCGGAGTAATATTAAAATTTTAAACTTATCTTTAAATTTTAAATTTATTATTCGAGAAATTGATTCTGGTTTAATTGTTAAAGAAAACGATTATAAAATTTATGCAAAAAAAGGTAAACATTCTATTACTAATTATTCTTACATCTTTGTTGAATCTGATCGCCCTGGAAAATTTTATATTTCCAAAGTAAAAAAATTAGGTATTCCTGAAGGAACTAAATGGTCTAGCTTACAACGAGGTAAGTCTATTCAATTCAAAGGAAAAACAATTAATTCATCACAAGTATTGGGTAAACCAAGACCTGGTAGAAAAATTGGTATATCCGGGGATACTCGACCTACAAAACAATTAACTCAATTTTTTTCTAATTGCGATGTTTTAATTCATGAATCAACATTTTCTAAAGAAGATAAAGATCTTGCAAAAGATAGATTTCATAGTACATCTGTCGAAGCTGCAATTGTGGCAAAAAATTCTAATTCAAATCTATTACTTATGACTCACTTTAGCTCCAGATATGGAGACTTAAAACTACTTGAAAAGCAAGCCCGTTCTGTGCATAAGAATGCGGTAGCTGCTGTGGATTTTTTATCATTTTATCTACCTTATCCTGATGAAAAAAAACTTACAAGATTTCATGTTTTGGAGCAAACCAATCGATAAATTTAGCGATATTGTTTGAGTGTATTTCAACTTTTATTGGACCAAGTGGTGATTCATTTTCATTTTCACATATAACTAAAGAATTAATCATTGCTGCTTGTTTGTTGAATAATATATAAGTGGAATTATTTTTTACATTTTTTAAGAGATTTTTTCTTGCTATATGAATAGATTGTTTTGATAAAAGTATTTTATATATATTTTCTAGTGATTTATAATCTGAAGTTTCTGCTTTAATAGTATTATTTGCAGTATTATAATCTAATTCTATTATATTTGATAAAGCTATGAATATTTTATTTTTATCTTCAGAATTATTTTTTTTTGTATGTATTGCTATTCTTATTTTATTATTAAATTGTTGCAATTTTATTACTCTCTAATTAATCTTAATAAAATCTTTTTAGATTTGTCGATGAATTCTTTTTCTGTCAAATTTATATTAGACACTGTTATATCTGCTGAATTAATGATACTATTTAATCCTATCTTTAATTCTTTTTTGTCTCTTTCATTAAATGATTTATAATTAATTGGCGCATCACTTCTTGCTCGTTTTTGTAAAAATTTAATTCTTTGTTCAGTTGTACTTTCAATTAAAATTATTGATACATTGCCCATTTTTTTAAATAATTTTATTTCTTCTTTATTTCTTATTCCGTCAATTATTATGTTATAATTTTTTGTTAATTGTATTTCATTTAAACATAATTTTGCTACAATATCTTTTCCTTCTTTTTCTCTTAATTCTATCATTAATTTTGATAAGGTTTCAGCATTATTACTTAATCCTCTTTTTTTTGCTTGATTTCTTATTTGATCTCCCATGACTATTATTTTATATCCAATTCTTTCTCCTACTTTGCAGAATATGGATTTTCCTGAACCAGGTAATCCTGTTACACATATTATTGTTTTATTATTTTTCATCAATACTGTCTATTTTTCTATTATTTATGGACCTAAAAAAATTTTTATTATGAATATTAAAATATGTATGTAGTAATTAATCAAATTATGCGTACTTTCATTTCACTTGATGTAAATGATCCCAATATTATTGAGAATGTCCTTAATTTTCATGATATTGTTTCTGATTTTCATTCTTCTATGAGGCTTGTAAATCCTAATCAACTTCATTTTACTCTAAAATTTCTTGGTGATGTGAGTTCTGATAGAATTCAAAAAATTTCTAATTTATTATCTAAAATAAATACTAAAAAATTTTCTATGACCTTTAATTCGATTGGCGTATTTCCTAATTATAATACATTATCAATTATTTGGATGGGTGTTGATAATAATTCTATTAAATTTATTGACTCTCTCTCAAATAATGTAAATACTGCTCTTTGTGCTTTGTATAAATTTGACGATATAAAATTTATACCGCATGTTACTTTATGTCGACTTAAGAATCTAAAAAATAAATCAAAACTTGTTTCTTTGCTTAAGAATAATTCTGATTTAATTTTTGGAACACAGGAATTTCATAATTTTTCATTAAAAAGTAGTAAATTAACTGATAAAGGACCTCTTTATACAACATTATCTAATTTCAAATTTCATGATGTGTGAAGTATTTGACATTAAAATCCGTGACTAACTTAGCAATAAAAAGTTGCAAACCTTCGATCATTTACCAGCGTAAGTTGAATGCTCTATCTAGTGAAATCATTAATAATTTAAAGAAAAATTCTTCTGACTTTCCTGTAACAAATATTTCCTTAGCTGGTTCAATTGCCAAAGGAACTTGGTTACCAAATCATGCTGATGTTGATATATTTATTAAACTAGATAAAAATTCAACACGTCAACAATTAGAAAAATCACTTGAAATTGGTAAAATAACATTACAAAAATATAAATGGTATTTGAGGTATTCTGAACATCCGTATATTGAAGCTCTTATTCCATTCGAAAATTCAGAAATTAAAGTTAATGTCGTCTCATGTTTTGATGTAAGTCCTTCTAATTGGAAAAGTGCTGCTGATAGATCTACTTATCATACTGAATATATCCTTGAAAATTTTACACCTAAAATGAAAGATGAAGTCCGTTTATTAAAGAAATTCTTGATATCAAATAATCTTTATGGGGCTGAAATCAAAGTTCAAGGTTTTAGTGGTTATGTGTGTGAATTGCTAGTCTTAAAATATAAAACTTTTAATAATATTTTAAAAAATATTTGTAATTTTACTTATGGATCAAGTATTTATTTTAATGAAAATGATTCCAAATTTGTTAATCTTCATGGCACATCTATCATAATATTAGATCCTGTTGATCCACAAAGAAATCTTGGTTCTGCAATTTCCAATGAATCATTAAATAAATTTATATTTATATCTACACAGTTTCTAAATAACCCATCTCTGGATTTTTTTAAATCTCCAAAATTAATTATTAATAAAAATTTGGCTGATAATTTATTATTGATATATTTTAAACATGATGCTAAGCCAGTTGATATATTATGGGGGCAATTACGTCGTTCTATTAATCATCTTTCAAAATTTATCATAAATAATGATTTTTCAATTTTTCGTTCTACAATTTCTAGTAATGATAAAAATCAAAGTGGGTTCATATTTTTAATTGATCAAATGAATATTTCTAAAATAAAAATTCATTCAGGACCTATGATAAATATGATTGATGAATCTATGAATTTCGTTAAAAAAAATCAAAGAAAAAATTTATTATTTTGGCTTAATGAATCGGGACATATTAATTCTATTCAAAATCGTAATTATTTTGATTTAAAAAACTTACTTTCTTCTACGGATTCTCAAAGTTCTTTAGGTCTTGCACCTGGACTGAAAAAGGATTTTTATAATAATTTTAGACTTTATTCAGGTAAATCTGTCATTTCTTTTTCTTCTAAAAAACCATGGCTATATGATTCTGTTTGTGATTTAATTGGTTTCGAATCCCATCTTTATTGATCTTTCAAAAATATCTGATTCTGACAGATTATTTGATTTACTTTGTTATCCTATTTATGATCCTAAGACCTTTAATTCTAGATTGATCGAATTAGAAACATTAGGAATCAAATCTATTGAATTATCTGGTCCTACTATCCTGAATAATAACAAAATATTGGGGAAAGGAACTCGTGGACTAGTTTTAAAAGCAAATCTTGGTAATTCTTCTATTGCAGTAAAAATTCGTCGTATTGATTCTCCTCGAATTAATTTAATTTCTGAAGCTAATATTCAATTATTTGCAAATAAATTTGGAATTGGTCCAAAAATTATTAATTATTCTGATAATTGTATTGCAATGGAATTAATTGAAGGTCAATTATTAATTGATTTTTTTTATAAAATGGATTCAGTTAATATTGTTTTAATAAAAAAAACCCTTGAATCATTATTATCTCAATGTTATTTATTGGATCTTCATGGTATTGATCATGGAGAATTGAGCGATCTTAAGAAACATGTTATAATAAATAATAGAGTTAATATAATTGATTTTGATTCTGCCAGTCTAACAAGAAAACCTTCTAATGTTACATCTTGTGTCCAATATTTGTTTATTGGTGGACCTCCATCTGGTCTATTACAAAATATTTTCTCCATAGACAGAGAGAAATTAATAATTACTTTAAAAAATTACAAAAGAACTCCTAACTATCTTAATTTTATTCGGATTATCAATTTATTGAAACTATAATAAATACTTCTTAATTCTTATGAAATTATGTGGGGCCGTAGTCTAGTTATCTAGGAATTCTTTCTAGTTAGGAAAACTTGGTCCAAGATGCCAGAATATGTAAATATAGCTAACCTGGGGACCTTGTCAGAATGCTGGTGATCGCGTGTTCAAATCACGCCGGCCCCATATTGTTTTAAAAGTTCTTCCCATGCATAATCGATAGTTGGTTGAAAAATTATTATTATGAAGAATATAAATAATGTTGTTATTGTTGAAATTCCGTCACGTTGACTAAATTTTAATTTATATAAGGAGGTTGGTTTTTTTATTGCTCCATATGCTCGTGATTCCATTGCTTCTGCTAATTCTCCACTTCTTATTACTTCATTAATAATTAGTGGTACTAATATTGGAATGAATTTTTTAATTCTTGATATTGGATTCCCTTTATCTAATTCTAGGCCTCTTGATTTCTGCGCATCCATGATTTGCAACGCGTCTATTAATATAACTGGTACAAATCTTACTGCTGTTACAAATGCGAATACAATATCATTCGGTAGTTTAAACCATCTTAATACATATTCTAATTCATCTGGTGAAGTCACTAAAAAAAATAATGAAGTTGAACAGATAATTGATATGAATCTTAATGCAATTTGGATTGAATAAAATATACTGTATCCTGCTAAATAATTTATTCCTAAGATTAGTAATGAAAACATCATTGCAAAAATCATTGTTTTTAATAGTTTGGTTGTAATTTTACCTAAAGTCGCAAATATTGTAATTGCAGTAAATATTATTAATAAATCATAAATATTTGATACTAAGATTGCAAGAGTGAATAGTTGTATTGATATTAATAATTTAACTCGAGGATCCAGTCTATGTATTGGTGAATCAATTTTTCTAAATATGAACCCGTTTGATATCCAATACATTTTTTTATCCTCTTTTCATAATGATTTTAGATATTTGATCAATTTTTATTGGTATATCTGCATTGATATCTAATTCATTCCATATTTTTACTATCTGGGGCTTGATTAAATTTGCATTTTCAATTATATTACTATTTGAGAAAATATTTGCTGCAGAGTCGATTTTTATAATCTCTCCATCTGACATTACTATCGTATTTGGCCGTAAATTCCATAGAAATTCAATATCATGCGAAATAATTATAATTGTTTTATTTTGTTGATTTAATTCATTAATGAAAGATAATATTTTGTTCTTTTGTAATTCATCTTGACCTACTGTTGGTTCATCTAGTATTATGACTTCTGGATCCCATGCCAATACTGATGCAAGACAAAGTCTCTTTTTCTCTCCCCCACTCAACTTTAATGGTGATGTATCTGAATATTTTTCTAAATCAAAAAATTTCATTGCCCATTCAAATCTTTTTCTTACAAAATTCTCTTCAAATTTAAAATTATTTAACCCAAATAATATTTCATTTTTGACTGTATCTGCAAATAATTGATTATTGGAATTTTGAAATACCATTCCAACTTTTTTTGATAATTCTGCAACGGAACATTTTTTAGTATTTTTTCCATCAACTATGACTTCTCCAGATGTTGCTTTTAATAGACCATTTATATGTCTAGCTAATGTTGTTTTTCCTGCTCCATTACTTCCTACTATGGCATTTATTGTGTTCTTTTTAATTATTAGATTAATTCTATCTAATGCTTTTGCACCATTAGGATGAATATAATCTACTTCTTTGAATTCAATCATATTGATTTCCTTTAAATTTGTTAATTATTTCATCTGCATCTGTAACTGGTTCAGAAAAAAGTATATTATTTTTAGATAATTCTCTATATAATTTTGTAGCAAATGGTACGTTTAATTCTGAAATTAGTTGATTTTTATAATTAAAAATATTTTTTGGTGTGTCATTTGCAATTATTTTTCCATTTGATAATATTATTAGTTTATTTGTATATTTTAGCACTAAATCTAATCTATGTTCTACTATTATTACGGACATGCCGTTTTTTTTACGTAATTTATTAATTAATTTAATAAATTCACTTGCAGTTTTTGGATCTAGTAATGATGTTGGTTCATCCAGAATTAATATTTTTGGTTCCATAGCCAATATTCCTGCTAATGCTGTTTTTTGTTTTTGACCATCTGATAACTCATGTGGACCTTTGTCAGATAATTCTGTAATTTTTAATAATTCCATTATTTTATTTATTTTTTCTCTTATTTCTTTTTGTTCAACTCCTAGATTTTCTAATCCGAATGCTATATCTCGTTCTACTGTAAACATAAAAATTTGATTTTCAGGATTTTGAAAAACAAATCCGACTTTTTTTGCTATTTCTTTCATTTCTACATCTTTTACATTCATACCGTCTACTAATATTCTTCCATTATATTCGCCATTATACATATGAGGAATTAGTCCATTGATTGTTCTTAATAGAGTAGATTTTCCACATCCTGTTGGACCTGCTAATGTCGTTATTTCGTCTGCGTTAATATCTAAATTTATATTTTTTAATATTAAATTCTTTGAATTGTTATATTTGAATGAAAAATTTTCAAATTTTATTATTTTATTTGATTCCACTTTTAATAGTGTCTTTTTAGAATATAATAATCTTATTCTCTTTTAATTACTGGTCCTTGATTGCCGCTTTGATTTTTTATTGATTGATCTAATTTTGTCTGTAATTCCTTTATATTTTCTTTAATTCTATTTTCTTGTTTATTTAATACTGTTAATTTGGTTTTTGCAAGTTCTTTTGATTCATTTAATTCTTTTTCTACATCTTCTTTATTACTGGATATCATTACAGTTCCTGCTGATTTGTAAACTTTTGATTTTTCATTACCTTTATTTAATTCTGATAAGGCTTTGTCTATTTCTATAATTTCTACTTCTATTTGTTGTTTTTGTACAAGAAATGATTGTAAAGTTTGCTGTAATTGTTCATATCTTGCTAATTGTTCTTTTATTCCAGGTGGTACTTCATCTATGCTCATTATTACGTATTCGTTTTTACTTTTAATCTAAATAAACTTTAGGATTATTCAATAATCTCGTATGATACATTTGCAGCTCTTAAATGAGAAGAAATTTTTGCTCGTAGTTCTGGTATGTTTTTTGAGTTGATTTCTAGAATTAGTTTATTGAATTTTGTATATATT
>CESY01009063.1_pt1 | contig 11402 bp, 11 predicted proteins | sample 531201 | NCBI WGS metagenome assembly CESY01 (sample SAMEA2622048, study PRJEB7988) | marine metagenome | biome: marine biome (ENVO:00000447); feature: mesopelagic zone (ENVO:00000213); material: "saline water (ENVO:00002010), including plankton (ENVO:xxxxxxxx)" | depth 488 m | reverse complement strand
TGTTTGTTCTATTCAAGAAATAAAAAAATAATTATTACTTTTACTGTCTAATTTCTATTTTTTAAATGATAATTAATGAAAAACATCAGTAAGTAAGATTTATGGACAAGCAAATTATATGTATAGGTGGTGGTGGCTTTGGGAGAAATCCTAAGCAAAGAATAATTGAAAATTATATCTTAGAACAATCAAATACTGGAAATCCAAACATACTTTTTATACCAACAGCTAGTGCTGAGGATAAATCATATATTGTTAATTTTTATTCATGTTTTAGTGGGCTTAATTGCAATCCTAATCATATTAGTTTTTTTGGGAGGACGCCTCGGCTGGAGGGAATAGTTAACAAAGCAGATGTTATTTATGTTGGTGGTGGGAATACTAAAAGTATGCTTGCTGTTTGGAAAGAGTGGAAACTAGACAAACTATTAATGAAAGCATATAATCGTGGTGTTGTCTTATCAGGTGTAAGCGCAGGAGCTATATGTTGGTTTGACAAAGGCGTGACAGATTCCTGGGCAAGTAATCTTAATGTAATAGATTGTATGGGCATTCTAAGCGGGAGTTCTTGCCCGCATTATAATTCAGAAAAAGATAGAAGGCCTAGTGTCCATAAATTTATTAAGGAAGGTAAATTGTCCTCATTATATGCACTCGAAGATGGTGCAGCCATACACTTTAAGAATGACAAACTATATAAGAATATTTCTTTTGTGGATGATGCTAAGGTGTTTATAGTAGAGAAGGATATAGGTGAGATAAAAGAAAATGTTCAAAAAATGTATTCCTTATTATAGTTAGTTTAGATCTTCTTATTTATAAAAAAAATTATAATTGTGGATAATGATCTTAAACTTGCGATAAATGCTTCATTAAAAGCTGGTGAAATTATAATGCAGTACTACTGTGATGATTATGAGATAAAGGAAAAGGGATATCATAATCCAGTCACAACTGCTGACAAAGAAGCTGACTCCTACTTAAAATCAACATTGATGAGCGCCAGACCACAATATGGTTGGCTATCAGAAGAGACTGTAGACTCAAAAAACAGGCTAAATAAAGAAAAGGTATGGATAGTTGATCCTCTTGATGGAACTAAAGAGTTTATTGAGGGCGTACCACAATTTGTTGTAAGTATCGCGCTGGTCGAAAAAGGAATTCCTATTATAGGTGTTCTGCATAACCCAGTCACAAAAGAAACATTTCATGCTGCTAAAGGGGAAGGAGCTTATTTAGATCAGGGTCAATATAGATGCAGTATTAAAGATTCTACAAGAGATATGGTTATTCTTAATAGTAGATCAGAGACTCGAAGAGGCTTGTGGGAACCATATAAAAAACATTTTAAAGAGCTACGACCAATAGGAAGTGTAGCCTATAAAATGGGTTTAACCGCGATTGGTAAAGCAGATATATTTGCAACGCTTAGGCCGAAAAATGAGTGGGATATATGTGCCGGCACATGTTTAATAAATGAAGCCGGGGGTAAAGTAATTAATCTTAATGGAAAAGATATAACATTTAACAATCAAAAAACTTTAATTGAACCAGGCCTTATTGCTGGGTATAATTTATCAGTAGAAAAAACGTATAAAATATTTAATGAAAAATAATTTATGAGTGAAAAGAAAATAGAATATATAGAAAAAGTTTTGGATAAAGGATACATTGAAGTAGTAGATATGCTGGGAGATGATCTTACACCTGTGAATGCTGCACGGGTTTCTTTTGGTGGCAGATCTGATAAGTTTACAGACAAGGACAGGAGGTTATCGAAGTTTCTTATTAAGCATAAACATTTTTCTCCTTTTAGGCATCAACATGTTATGATGATAATTAAAGCTCCGGAGTTTGTAATGAGGCAGTGGTACAAACATGTTGTTGGAATAGAGACAACCTCTGACCACCCAACAAAAGATCATGCTTGGAACGAAATCAGTGGACGTTATGTTGAATATTCAGATTTTTATATGCCAAAAAATTTTCGTGCCCAGTCGGATGATAATAAACAAGCGAGTGAAGGCCTAGTTGGAGATCAAGCCAAAGCTGAAAAGCTTTGGCACGAGGCTCAAGGGAATTCCATAAGTGCTTATGAAAAAATGATTGATATGGGAATGGCAAAAGAGCAAGCAAGGAGCATTCTCCCTCTTACAGTATACACACAAGTCTGGTGGACAGCCTCTTTTCAGTCTATCATGAATTTCATTGAACTCAGGGATGAGGCTACTGCACAAGTAGAGATACAGGAATATGCGAGGGCATTAAAAAAGATAATGCTAGAAATTTTTCCAGAAACGACAAAGCTGTGGCAAGAAGTATACTGGGATAAAGCGGAGTAATTATTTTTTAATATAAAAGATAATAAATACTATCTAAATGCTTTGGAAGATTACACAAAATGTATTAACCACTATTGTAGTGCTATACACAGCAATTCACTGGGGTATAGCGTGTATACCTGGTATATTTTTAGTCTTATACACATTTGAATTAACAAATGAATCCATTCTTTTTTACCGCGCTACATATATAGGCATAAGTTTAGGCTTAGCTTATGTTATGTGGATGTTGGCGACAATTCTAATAACTTCTATTCTTGGGTTTATTTTTAAACCCTCCATTGATAATGTTCGGGTTCCATTTCTTTCATTTACCTCAGTTCGCTGGGCCTTTTTAAATGTAATAGATCGTCTAGCGAAACCGTGTGTCCATCACATGGTTCCTTCTTGGATAACTGATTTTTATTATAGGGCATTGGGGTGTAAGATCGGAAAAGATTGTTTTGTTAGCAGCGATAGAATAAATGATCCTTATTTGGTAACAATAGGTGATAACTCAATCATCGGATCAAAAGTTATCATCACTCCACACTTAGCAGAAAAAAATGATTTAGTTCTTTCTCATATAACCATTGGTAATAACTGTCTTATTGGTCTTGGTGCCCAGATTAATCCTGGATGTGTTATTGGTGATGGTGCGGTGATTGCTTCTAGGGCTATAGTCCCTAAATATACTAATATCCCTGCTGGTGAAGTCTGGGCTGGGATACCTGCAAAAAAAATAAAGAAGAAATAATATAAATATTTATTAGCAGGATTTTCCTAAATAAAATATAAGATAGAATGAATTTATTTAACCGTGCTGAAATAATAGATCAAAATTTTTCAAAGAGTTTAAATAATAGTACACTCCCAGATAGCACGATTGAATTAGCTTTGCCTGATGTTAGTTTAGGCTCAAATGATCTGATATCTATTTTTGAAAGTCAAATCTACAGTCGGCATATGGATCTCAAAGCAAGAGAGCTGAAAGAAAAAGGTCAATGTTTTTATACCATAGGTAGTTCAGGACATGAATCAAATGCAGTATTTGGAAATATTTTTCCAATAACAGATATTGCATTTTTACATTACAGGAGTAGTGCTTTTTTTATCGAAAGGTCAAAAAAATTATATAATAGTACTCCATTATATGATATGGCTTTGTCCTTTATGGCATCGTCTGAAGATCCAATTAGTGGCGGTAGGCATAAGGTTATTGGAAGTAAAATGCTTAATATTCCACCACAAACTAGTACAATAGCAAGTCACATACCGAAATCGGTAGGGACGGCTTTTTCTATAGATCGAGCCTGTGATCTAGATATAAAAGAAAGAGATCTAGATAAAAACAGTATTGTGATATGTAGTTTTGGTGATGCGAGTGTTAATCATGCTAGTGCATTAAGTGGGTTTAATACTGCGAGGTGGGTAAAGAGTAATGGAGGAAATGTCCCGATCATTTTTATTTGCGAGGATAATGGATATGGGATATCTGTTCCTACTCCAAAAAACTGGATAAGAAATACATTCTCAAACCAAGAGAACCTTAAATATTTTGATTGTGATGGTTTAAACCTTCTAGATACAATCAATACGGCACAAAAGGCGCAGGAATATTGTCGTTTTAAACGTTCTCCTGTTTTTCTTCATATGAAAACTGTGAGATTAATGGGCCACGCAGGGTCGGATATAGAAAGTAGCTATCTTAGTATCAGTCAGATCGAGGAAACAGAAAAAAATGATCCACTATTACATTCGGCACGAATAATTCTTGATAATAAATGTTTAAGTGCAGATGAAATATTAGACTTATACGAAATAGCGAGAATAAAAATACATCACATTTTTGAAAAAGCTACCACAAGGCCAAGATTATCTGATTCATCTGATGTAATGGATACAATAATCTCAAATGATATGAAGGGGAATATACCGGCTCATTCTGATGAAAAAATAAGATCTAATATTTTCGGAAAAGAATACAAAAGGCTTGACCAGCAAAACCATATGGCAAAATTGATTAATTATACGCTTAAAGATATTATGCTTCGGTTTAATAATGCGTTAATCTTTGGAGAAGATGTTGCAAAAAAAGGAGGCGTCTACCATATTACAGCTGATTTATTTAAACAGTTTACGGTTCGTAGAGTTTTTAACAGCCCACTAGATGAAACTTCTATTATTGGATTTGCAGCGGGTCTCGCTCATAATGGGTTTTTACCAATACCTGAAATTCAATTTTTGGCTTATTTTCACAATGCTGAAGACCAGCTTCGGGGTGAGGTAGCAACTTTATCTTTTTTTAGTCAGAGAAAATATATAAACCCAATGGTAATTCGTATTGCAGGTTTAGCTTACCAGAAAGGATTTGGAGGGCATTTTCACAATGATAATTCATTAACAATATTCAGAGATATCCCAGGTATTATTCTTGCATGCCCTTCCAATGGGTCTGATGCAGTAAAAATGTTAAGGACAGCTGTCAGACAAGCATATACAAATGGAAGAATTGTAGTTTTTATAGAACCGATAGCTTTATATATGGTTAAAGATTTACACAAACCCAAGGATAATAAATGGAGTTTCAAATATCCTGATATTAATGAGGAGCTACCACTAGGAGAATTTGTTACTTATGGTAAAGGAAGGGCGTTGACTATTATTAGTTATGGTAACGGTATTTATCAATCTTTAAAAGCCCAGCCTGAAATAGAAAAAAAAATCAAAAAGAAAATAAAAATTATAGATCTTTGTTGGCTGTCTGATATTAATATAGACTCTATTTTAAGTGAGATCGGAAATTCTGGTAAGGTTCTTATTGTAGATGAGTGCAGAATGTCAGGATGCCATGGAGAGGGTTTGATGGCATTATTATATGAAAAATCAAAAAATAATTTATCTATAAAACTTCATGCAGCTGAAGATAGTTTTATTCCACTTGGTGTCGCAGCAACCTCGACATTACCTAACTGCGAAACGATAATCCATCATTCGATAGAATTATATAAGAATGCATAAAAAAAGAGTCATTGTTATTTGCCCTGGGAGAGGATCCTATACAAGAGATACATCTAACTATCTTAGTGACTTATCTCCTGAAATAAACAAACAACTAATCGGTTTTGACAAAAAAAGAGTTGCTGAAAATCTCCCGAAAATATCTGACTTAGATAAAAATAATTTTAGAGCCAAGACACATATGACGGGTGAGAACGCATCTCCATTAATATATACTTGTAGTCTCAATGACTTTATGTTAATAGATAAAGATAAATACGATGTTGTGGCCATATGTGGAAATTCTATGGGTTGGTATATTGCCCTAGCATTGGGTGGCGTAATTAGTTACGATAGAGGATATGATCTTATACAAACTATGGGAACATTAACTCATAATCATGGATTAGGCGGTCAAATTATTTACCCAATTATTGATGATGAATGGCAAATCGATTATGTAAAGAAAGAAAAGGTATTAAAAGAAATAGAAAATGTTAAAGCATATATTTCAATTCATCTTGGTGGATATATTGTTATAGGCGGTGAACAAAAATCTTTAGATTTTTTATTAAAAAAATTGCCTACCAATGATAAATATCCTTTTCAGATTCCTTTTCATTCAGCTTTTCACACACCTCTACTTGATCATCTAACATCGTTAGCGCAGTCGAGTATGAATAATAGTATTTTTAATAAGCCGACAATTCCATTGGTTGATGGTAGGGGGTATATTTGGTCACCATGGTCTACAAATACAAATGCACTGTATAATTACACGTTAAATCACCAGGTAATAAAGTCATATAATTTTTCTTCTTCAGTGACAGTTGCTCTAAAAGAATTTTGTCCTGACAACGTGATACTCCTTGGCCCAGGAAATACACTGGGTGGTGCAGTAGCACAGGTTTTAATTGATAATAACTGGAATGATTTAAAATCAAAGAGTGAATTCGTTCAAAAACAAGAAAATACCCCATTTTTAATATCAATGGGGATAGAAGAACAGAAACAAATAGTCGTATAGATTTATATGACCTACGGTTACTTTTTTTAACTTAATGATTTAATTTATAATCCCAGAAAAAGGAAAAAATAATGGAATATATAGGCCCGGATTTTTATAATATATCAGATTTGCTGACTGAAGAAGAATTGTTAATACAAAAAACGGCACATGATTTTGTAAATAATGAATTTAAACCTGTTATAAATGAGCACTATGAAAAGGGCACTTTCCCTATTGAGATTGCTACAAAACTTGGAGAACTTGGTTTTATGGGTTCTTCTTTGCCTGAAGAAAGTGGTGGGGCAGGAGTAAGCGGCGTGGCATATGGATTAATATTACATGAACTCGAAAAAGGCGACTCAGGACTCAGATCATTTGCAAGTGTACAAGGCTCATTGGTAATGTACCCTATTCATTCGTATGGCTCAGATGAGCAAAAGAAGAAATGGCTTCCCGGCTTGGGCTCTGGAGAATTAATTGGATGTTTTGGTCTTACAGAATCAAACTTTGGATCAAATCCTGGTGGTATGGTAACCACAGCTAAAAAAGATGGTGATGATTGGATAATTAATGGCTCGAAAATGTGGATAACAAATGGAAGCCTGGCAGATGTTGCACTAGTATGGGCAAAAGATGAAACTGGAGTTATTCGTGGATTTTTATTAGAAAAAGGTATGAAGGGATTTACTTCAAATAATATCCATGGAAAACTAAGTTTAAGAGCATCAGTTACTTCTGAATTATCAATGGTAGATGTTCGAGTACCAGATAATTCAAGGCTACCAAATATTGAAGGATTGAAGGGACCGCTTTCATGTCTTACTCAAGCGAGATATGGTATAGCATGGGGAATGGTAGGAGCTGCGATAGATTGTTATGAGACAGCTTTAGATTATTCTCTAGAACGTAAACAATTTAGCAAGCCAATAGCGGGTTATCAATTGACCCAGGCAAAATTTGCTGAGATGTTAACTCAAATTACGATGGCACAGCTAACGGTCTATCAGCTTGGGCGGTTAAAAGATCAAGGAAAAATGAGATTTGATCAGGTATCCCTTGCGAAGAGAAACAATTGTTATGTGGCAAGGAATATTGCAAGAACATGCCGAGGAATATTAGGAGGTAACGGAATTATAGAAGACTATTCTCCAATCAGGCATATGGCAAATATAGAGACTGTTTTTACGTATGAAGGAACCCATGAGATGCATACACTTATACTGGGACAGGCAATTACAGGTATAGCGGCATTTGATTAGTATATAAAGATAAATTAAAAATTATCTTTTAACATTTTCTTTAGTTCAGCCTCGTGCATTTCTTCAGTCGCTATCATGGTTCTAGAAAATTCTTCTAACATGATAGATTCCCCTTCAATGTTTTTGAGCAACTTATAATATGCCTCAATAGCAGACCTTTCATGGTCTAAACATTCATTGAGAATATCCTCAGTTGAGTGTTTATGAGTTTCCAGTAGTTCACCAATTTTAAGTGTCGGATGCTCGCCCAGGCTTGTAATATGTTCTCCTACTGCCTCAGCATGAGTTAGCGATTCTGTCGCTTGCTCACGAAGCCAACTTACTACGCTTAGTCTGTACGGCCCCTGTACCATAAGGGCATAATGTGTGTATCGCACAACGCCAGCCAACTCTAGTTCAAGAATATTGTTTAAACAAGCTAGTACTTTTGTGTTATCCATATAATAAAATTAGGCCACACTAGACAAATATAGTAAAGTATTTATAAACACTAAATCAGACTTAGTGACCCATAGGTTTTTATCTTATTATTCATCTCAATCTTTGCAAAACCATTAATATCAAGGCCACAAAAAACACCTTCTATAATTTTAGTATTTTCATAAAATGAAATTTTTTCATTGACATGTAAGCAGTTATTTAACCATTTATCAATTATTTGTTCTGGCTTATCAGAGAGTTCATATAGTAAACGCTCTATACTATTTAAAAACTCTGCTGCAATTAGTTCTCTCTGATGCGCATGATTTGAGATTTCAAGCATTGTTGTCAAATGATCACGGATATTTTCAGGATGCTCTGAAATTTTTTCATTCACATTTATTCCAACACCGATAACAATTTTTTCTATTTTATTTTTAATTATTTTAGTCTCGCATAATATGCCGCCAAGCTTCTTTTCACCTGCAAAGATATCATTTGGCCACTTTAATTTTGTTTCAACTCCTCTTTTATTTAAAGATTCAACTACTGATATACCTGTTGCAAGCGAGATAAGTCCTGCGAATGTATATGGATACTGTTTTTCAATGATTAATGAAAAAGCCAAGCCCTTTCCCGCAACCATTATCCATAAATTGTCTCTACGACCTTTACCTTTTGTTTGATTATCAGTGACAATGACAGTTCCATGTTGGCTGCCTTCTTCAATTAATTCCCAGGCTTCATTATTAGTCGATTCTAGGCGATTATAATATTCAATATATTTGCCTAATTCTTTTGTCCTCAGATTTGTTTGGATTAATTGTGTAAATATCATGGTTAAATAAATAATAAAACCAGTTGCGCATAGGTTGAGATAATACCAATAATTATACCGGCTATTGTTTGTGATAAAGTATGTGAATTGGTTATAAGACGAGAAACAGCAGTTAGGGACAATATTAATAACATTGGGAAAAAATATTTATAATCTAATAACCAAAAGATTGTTACACCTGATGACACAGATAATGTGTGAATAGAAATTTTCCAGTGGCTTGTAATTAACCAAACTATGATTGTATTAATGAGGCTACAAAACATAATCCCCTGAATAATAATAGGACTATTTATTTTTCTTAAAATGATAAATCCAATAAGAAAGAAAAGTGCACCGAAAGCCATGGGTAATAATCTCTCTTTTCGGTTTGATGCGTCTAGGTCTTTTATTAGGCCTTGGTTTTTGAGATATAAAACAGCTACAACAGGTAGTACAGTGCTAAAAAAAAAAGATAAGAAGAATATAAGATCACGATTATCTATTGTTGACATTGTTTGATAGATAATAAACCAGAAAGTGAAAGTAGAAACAATCATTGGATGTAAAATGTAAGAAAGTATGCTGCCGATATTATTCAACATTGTACTATAAAGAATAATCCCCAAAAACTTCTCTAAGAGTATCTGACATTTCACCTAGTGTACATTTACTGTGAACACATTTTATAAGGCCTGGCATTATATTGTTATTTGATTTCGCCAAGGTTTTTAGTTCATTCAATCTCATTTTGACAGAATTATTATCTCTATTATCTTTATATAATTTTAAAGAGTCTATTTGCTCATTTGCAGAATCTAGATCGATATCAAATGTGTCTAATTGTTCACGCTCATCATCTTTGTATTTATTTACACCAACGATAATCTGTTTTTTATTATCTATATTTTTTTGGTATTCATAAGCACTTCTTGAAATTTCATTTTCTATCCATCCACTTTTAATTGCAGATATTGATCCACCCATTGAATCGATTTCATCAATAAGATCGAAAGTCTTTCTCACTAAATTTTCTGTTAATTCTTCAATTAAATAGCTTCCCCCAAAAGGATCAGAATAATTTATAATATTTGTTTCATGGGCAATTATTTGTTGGGTCCTAAGTGCAAGTTTTACCGATTCATTAGTAGGTAGTGATAGTGCTTCATCGCGACTATTTGTGTGTAAAGATTGTGTGCCTCCTAATACCGCTGACAGGGCTTGTATTGTAGTCCTTACCGTATTATTATCTGGTTGCTCTGAAGTAAGAGTAGACCCTCCAGTTTGAGTATGAAAACGGCACATCATTGCTTTTTCATTTGTTACACCGAACCTTTCTTTCATTATTGTCGCCCAAATTTTTCTAGCTGCACGAAATTTAGCGATCTCTTCAAGGAAACCATTATGAGAATTAAAAAAGAATGATATTTGTTCACCAATTTTGTTTGGATCAAGTCCATGGTCAATTGCAGCCGAAACATATGAAATACCATTAGAAAATGTAAAGGCAAGCTCTTGTTCCACAGTGCTTCCTGCTTCTCTAATATGGTATCCTGAGATTGATATAGGATTCCATTTAGGAAGGTTATTTTCACAAAATTCTATAATATTTGTTGCTAGGCGCATTGAGGCTTTAGGTGGGTAAATGTAAGTGCCTCTGGCAGCAAATTCCTTTAAAATATCGTTTTGGACAGTCCCTCTTAGTTTGTTTAAAGAAATACCTTCATTTTCAGCTGTGACAATATAGAAAGATAATAAAATAGAAGCGGTTGAGTTAATTGTCATAGAGGTTGATATTTTATCGAGAGGAATATCGTCAAATAGTAAATTCATGTTATCTAGTGTTGAAATAGGAACGCCAACACGTCCAACTTCTCCTTGTGCCATTGAATGGTCTGAATCATATCCTATTTGAGTTGGCAAATCAAATGCAACGGATAGTCCCATTACTCCATTGTCTAGAAGATACCTAAATCTATTATTTGAGTCTTTTGCTGAGGTGAAACCAGCATATTGTCTCATCGTCCATATTTTGGATGAATACATTTCAGGATATAATCCCCTTGTATAAGGGAACTTGCCGGCTTTTTCTTTTTCCATTTTGATCTAATCTAGTAGTCCTATTTTACCGATGTGAGACAAACTATGTAAAAGAGTTTTTATTTAGTTTGATTTTATTATAGGTATATTCTGTTATGGAAATTCCGATACGATTTCGATTATTACTTTTTTGGAAAAGCATATTCAATCATCAGTATAAAGCTCCTAAAATTAAAATAAGTAAAGAAGGAAAAGGCGTAAAATCAATCTTGTTTTTTTTGCCTGAAAAAAAAGAGGATGCGAAAATAGCCCATTATTTAATTAAAGCGGATAACCCATTACCAGGTTTTACTATTGGTTATGTTTGTAATGAAAAATCTATTTCTTATTATCCAAAGAGTATCGATATAAAATTTATTTCTTATAAGGATGATGATTTAAATTATTTTCATATAATTAAATCTGAAGCTTTATTAGATCAGATTAAATCAATTCAATATGATGCTCTGGTAGATTTAAATACGAGTTTCTGTGCT
>CESY01050367.1_pt1 | contig 11521 bp, 7 predicted proteins | sample 531201 | NCBI WGS metagenome assembly CESY01 (sample SAMEA2622048, study PRJEB7988) | marine metagenome | biome: marine biome (ENVO:00000447); feature: mesopelagic zone (ENVO:00000213); material: "saline water (ENVO:00002010), including plankton (ENVO:xxxxxxxx)" | depth 488 m | reverse complement strand
AGTCCTAATAGGACGTTACTGTTAAAACGAGTTGCAGTTTCGGAGATCCAATCAGCATCTCCTGTGATGACCATCCTGGATCCGTTGCTGTGTTCCAGGGCCACGCCGAGGTCACTTTGAACAAAATTATCTCCTGTTGCTTCAGAGAAGGTGGGAGAATTGGGCCGCAGGTTTCTAAGGTTCATGTCGATCAAACCGAATTCTGTGGTTGAAATCAATGGACTCACAGTGTACTGGGAATCGGGGAGATCCAAGATTCCAACAGTACTAGCCCAAGGCATGACTACATTACTGACTTCCCCGCCGATTTTACTGTCAATAACGTTTGCTTTTACCCAATACGGATACGGTAGGTAAACATTTCGCGCACCTCCAGTTCCAAAGGCTAGGGTTTCATTCGATTGGAGATCGAAAACTAAATCTGACTCCACAGATATACCAAATTCCGATAATATGAAATCAGCCGAACTGTCTCTGTTTGATATCCCTGCTAATTGGTTGAAGTCTACGAGGACTGGTTCTATAGCTATGAAAGCCTTTCCACCACTATTTATAAAATCTTTGATGGATTCTCTATGAGTCTCTCCTATTCGGGATTTGGGAGATGGAATCATGAGGACATCCACATCTTTCAGGTCTATTGGAATACCTTCCTCAGTAGTTAATGTTATTACTTGGTATTGTTCGTTTAAAACTGAGGCAAAAGACTTCAATTCCTTGGATATTTCCATTTCCTGATGGCCCGATAAAAATGCGACAGTTTTCTTTTCAGATCTATCGTCAAGCATCTTGTTAATCAAACTGGCGAGCCGGTATTCAAATCCATCAACAGTTTGTATAAATGGGATTACCTCACGTTTGTCGAGATAGGTCAGCGTCAAACCCATATATCCTGTTTTAATTTGTAATTCTCCTTGGGATCTCACATTAAATTGAATAGGGGGTATTCCGGCGTTAGCTGCCTTCTTCAAAGCTTTTTCATCATCTTCTGGAAAATGCCGTGCCACCTTGATCATTCCATCTGCACTGGACTCCACATCCCCTAAAAAATCATTAATATCCCTAGATACGGGCGAAACCTGGACCGGAGGATCTTTGGAAATGTATATGTCTATGGTCAATAAATCATCTAGCTGACTCACGATTTCTTCCGTTGCTGGGCTTAGGGTGAAAATTTTATCTTCGGTAAGGTCTAATCTGCCCTTAATTGAAGTTCCGAACCACCCGATTAGAATGCTAAGGACGATAAACCCAGCGACTCCGAGTTGTAAATTCCGATATTGAGGCGTTTTATGGCTGAGAGTTCTGCTCCTCATTATCATAAAGGTCCCGCAAAGGAAGGTCGAAATCAGAGATAAGAAATAAAGTATGTCCCTGAAATCTATAATGCCTCTTCCAATGTTGTCGAAGTGAGTTATTGGGCTTAGCAACTGTAGTAAATTCGCAGCAGTCGAAGGTAAGGTTACTGCCACAATTTCTAGTCCCATTATCATGAGGGCCATGCTTACGGTTAGGCCTAGTATGAAAGAGACTATTTGATTTCTTGTAAGGCTAGAGGTAAATAATCCTATAGAAACCAAACAGCCAGCAAGAAAAATACTGCCGATATATTGGGAAATCGATGCACCCCAATCTAAATCGCCCGCACTGATTAAAGATAGAGGTATGCCGATGGTAGCTACGATAGCTATCGACACAAATAATAATCCTGATGTGAATTTTGCTAAAAGCACAATCCAACCTCTAATTGGCTGGGTAAGTAGGGTTTCTAGGGTCCCATCCCGCTGTTCTTCTGACAGTAATCTCATAGTGGCGGCCGGTATAAATAAGGCTAACAGCCACGGTAAAGAAGGTTTGTCTATGGCGAAATCAACTGTGAATAAAGGCCTTAGAGAAGCCTCTCCGATTAAGAGGGCTGATTGGAAGAAGGACCAAGATAGCATACTTACAAATACCACGATTAATATGTAACCGGTAGGTTGGTCAAAATAGCCTTTGAGATCCTTCTTAATTAAAGCTATAAATGGAGACTTCATTATCCTAGCAGTGACCTCTCAGTCTCATTTTCTGATGTGAGGGTGTGAAACACATCTTCTAGCCGCATACGTTCTTCATGCAATTCCCACAATACCCATCCATTACTAGCAGCAGTCTTAAAGATAGATGGTCTCGGATCTTCTGAGCCTGATAGATTGATGATGTATCTTTTTCTAGAATCAATTGGGTCCAAACGTTCGACAGAATCGACTGAATCTAATCCAGAGAGGGCCGATTCAATCTGATTACCTTCCGCCTCCACATATATTTTTCTTAACCCAGGAGTTAGTTGAAAAATTTCATCGACTGGGCTGTCTGCTACAAGCTGGCCTCGATTTATAAGTAGAACCCTCTCACAGGTACTTTCTACTTCCTGCATGACGTGAGTTGTCACTAAAACTGTTCGTTCTTGACCCAAAGATTTGATTAAATCTCTCATCGATAAACGCTGGTTGGGATCTAAACCTTCCGTAGGTTCGTCCAGTATCAGGATGGAAGGACGATGAATTATTGCCCCTGCCAGTCCAACCCTTTGGTGATACCCTTTAGATAGTTCACTTATAGGCCGATAGAAAACTTCTTGTAAGCCGGCTTCTTCGACGGTTTGTTCCAGGTTTTGGGTCCTATTATTACCTGATAGTCCCCTTAGATCAGCTATAAAATCGAGATATTCACTGACCAATAAATCTTCATACAAGGGATTGTTTTCTGCTAGGTATCCAATGCTTTTTCTAGTCTCTAAATCGTCCTCTGAATTGTCAGTCCCGTTTATAAGGATTTTACCGGTGTCTGGAGTGTAATAGGAAGTCAACAATCTCATGGTAGTCGTTTTACCGGCACCATTCGGGCCGAGAAACCCAACTATCTCTCCTCTTTTAATCGAAAAAGATAGATTGGATACAGCTTTGTGAGGTCCAAAGCTTTTACTCACCATTTCCACGGAAATAGTAACGTCCGGATCTATGGCAGTCTCTTTTTCTTTATTGGTTGACATAGGACTTTCCCTTTGGGGCGGTTTTCAAATCCGCCCTGTCGAGAATGAAAATTTAGTCGTCAAAAGGCGCTGGTAATTTTGGAGGATCTAGCTCTGTAACGAGAGATTCTGTGGTTAAAACCATACCAGCTATGCTTGCTGCATTTTCAAGAGCTGACCTAGTGACTTTCACTGGGTCGATCACACCGAATTCATACATGCTCCCGTATCTATCATTTTCAGCATCAAACCCAAAGTCACCACTTCCTTTTTTAATTGCGTCTAGAACTACCTGGCCGCTGAAACCAGCATTTTGTATTAGAAGTACAACAGGTGCATCTACAGCATCCAATACGATTCTGGCCCCGGTTGACTCGTCAGAACTATTTGAGTACTTGTCCCGTAAATCGGCTGCGATTCGAATAAGTGAGGTGCCGCCTCCAGGGAGTATTCCCTCTTCCATGGCTGCCCGAGTAGCAGATAAGGCATCTTCGACTCTTTGTTTCTTTTCCTTCAATTCAACTTCCGTTGCGGCTCCTACCTTTATTATAGATACACCGCCAGATAGTTTTGCCGCACGCTCTTCCAACTTTTCACGGTCGTAATCAGATTTAGTTTCTTGAGCCTGAGACTTTATATTGCTCACTCTTGCGTCAATGAGGCTTGCCTCTCCACTTCCCTCCACAAAAGTGGTGGAATCCTTCGTGGAAATAACTCTTCGGCATCTTCCTAGGTCTGAAATCTCGATAGAATCAAGATCCCTGCCTGTTTCCCTACTTATTACGGTTCCACCAAAAAGAATGGACATATCCTCAAGGATGGCTTTTCTCCTATCCCCAAAACCAGGAGCTTTGACCCCGAGACAATTTAATGTCCCTTTCATTTTGTTTACGACGAGTGTGGCCAGTGCCTGCTCTTCTATATCTTCAGCTATCAGGACCAGTTCTCTTCCGACTGCGCTAAATTTTTCAAGAAATGGGAGCAATTCCTCTAGGTTGGTTATTTTTTCCGAGGTAATGAGGATGTACGGCTCATTAAGCTCTGTGACCATTCTCTCTTGATCAGTTACGAAATAAGGGGATAAATATCCCCTGTCTATTTCCATGCCTTCTACGTATTCCACCTCATAATCCTGGCCCCGTGATTCTTCGACAGTGACGACGCCATCTTTTCCAATCTTACTCATTACTTGCCCTATCAATTGGCCCATTTTTTCATCATGTGCCGAGAGCACGGCTACCTGAGAAATTTGTTCGTCTCCGGCAACATCCTTCGAGGTAGCTATTAATTCTTTTGTTATTACGTCGACTACTTCGTCAATACCTCTTTTCAAGGCCATTGGGTCAGCTCCGGCCGCTATATTCTTGAAACCATTCTTTAATATAGCCTGGGCTAAAATAGTCGATGTGGTGGTACCATCTCCGACATCGTCATTTGTCTTCGAGGCCGCCTCCTTAAGCAACTGCGCCCCCATATTGGGAAACGGTTCTCGCAGTTCAATCTCTTTGGCAATGGTTACTCCATCACTACATACTTGAGGAGGCCCAAATTCTTTTTCTAAAATTACATTCCGACCACTTGGTCCTAAAGTTATTCCCACGGTGCGGGCCATAAGATCGATACCTTCCATCAACTGAGATCGGGCATCGTCTTTAAACTGGAATTGTTTTGGCATTATTAAACCTCATTAATTTCTTTTAATCGGCACCTTATATGATACTAAAATTTAGGTGGGAACTTAAGTTTTTGCGTCATCTAGGGCCTTTTTGACAGCTGTGGGAGACATTGGTAATTCTCGCATTCTTACTCCAGTGGCATCATATAGGGCATTGGCCATTGCGGCGAGCGGTGGTACTAGAGGAGATTCTCCTACCCCCCTCACACCAAAAGGGTGCCCAGGGTTAAATACTTCTACGACCACAGGATCTATCATAGGCAGGTCTAAACTTGTGGGCATCCTGTAATCCAAAAGGCTCGCATTCATGACCTTACCGTCCTCGCTCATAAAGTATTCCTCGTTCAAAGCCCAGCCAATCCCTTGTGCGGTGCCTCCCTGTATTTGACCTTCTACATAGTCCGGATGAATTGCCTTACCTACGTCGGTGAAAGGGGTACATCGAAGGATTGTTGTCTTACCGGTTTCCTCATCTACTTCTACATCTACAAGCATCGCTGCGAATGACCCACCTACGCCTCTAGGGTTGACTCCGGCACTACCAACAATGGGTCCACCGGTGCCATTTGAAGCTGCTGCAATTTCTTTAAAGGTGAGTTTGAGTTCAGGGTCGGATTTGTGTTGGGCAATCCCATCGGCATATTCGACTTCCTCTTCCTTGGCGTCCCATACCAAACTAGCTCTCTTTAACATTTCTTTCTTAACTTCTTGTGCCGCTTCAAATGCAGCCCAACCAGATTTAAAAGCAACCCCACTGCCACCGGTTACCGATGTATACCCTATGGAATCAGTATCTGCAACTTGTGGGTTGACGTCCTCCACTGGTATGGAAAGAACTTCGGCCAGTTGCTGTGATATTGCAGTTCTAGAACCCCCAACATCGACAGAACCCTCTGAGAGATTGACTGCTCCATCCGGTGTAACCGTGGCAACGCATGCGGCGGGTCCAGTGTTATTTCTCCAGTACCCGAAGGCTATTCCTCTGCCTCTTAACTTACCTTCAACCTTTTCCAAAGGTGTTTGGTAATGGTCATGGTTTTTCACAATCTCCGAAAGCTCGATCATTCCAATCTTCCCGTTCACGACCCCGTCTGATCTTCTGGTACCTTCCTTCGCAGCATTCAACAATCGGAGGTCAATGGGGTCAATTTTCAGCTCTTCCGCGATCTCGTCTATAACAGTTTCCACCGCTAAGGCACCTATTGGAGCACCGGGAGCACGGTATGCCGTAGTCTTAGGTTTGTTGTCGACCACATCATATCCGTCCAGCTGGAGATTTTCGATGTCATAAGGGGAAAGCATACATGCAGTAGCCCCGCCTATGGGAGAGCCTGGAAATGCACCTGCCTCGAATGCAAGATAGCCTTGGGCAGCGGTAATCTTTCCGTCATTTGTTACTCCTATCTTCACCCTAACAAAACTTCCAGATGTTGGTCCAGATGCCTCAATGACTTCAGACCGCGTCATGAACATCTTGACTGGACTACCAGTCTTTTTGGATAGAAGCGCTGCTAATGGTTCCAAATAGCAGGGGAGCTTCCCGCCGAAGCCGCCACCAATTTCCATCGGTACTATAGTTACTTTGGAAACAGGAAGGCCCAGAACGGTGGAAACTTGATCCCTGATCCCAAAATGTCCTTGGCTGCTGCACCATATGGTAACGTGCCCATCTGATCTCCAGGAAGCTGTACCGTTTTGCGGTTCGATATAACCCTGATGAACTGTTTTGGTGCGATATTCTCTTTCAATAATCAGATCTGCTTTTTTAAACCCCTGGTCTATATCCCCGAGTATGTATTGTTCGTGGCTAGCAATGTTGGAGCCATGAACTTCGTCCCCTGACATCGAGGCAAAATTAATAGTGTCATGGAGAATTGGGGCATTTTCAGACATCGCAGATTCGACGTCGGTCACCGATTCCAGAACTTCATATTCCACCTTGATCAATGATAAAAGTTCTTCTGCTTCATGGAGCCCATTAGCCGCAATGGCTGCCACAGGGTGACCTTTAAATAAAACTTTATCAGAAGCGAGAATTCTATCCCTCACATACTTCATGTTCGCATAGAGGTCTTCACCCACCTCTGCAGGTTTATCCGGCAAAGGCGATAAATCACCGGAGGTAAGGATAGCCTTGACCTCTGGGTGAGCAAGAGCTGCAGACAGGTCGATTGACTTAATTCGGGCATGTGCGTGTGGGCTTCGCAGTACCTTGCCAAATAACATTCCAGGCAAGTTTAAATCCGCTCCGTATTGAGCTTTCCCGGTAACTTTATCTGCTCCATCGTGTCGAACAGGTCTTTTTCCAATAGCGCTGTAATTTTTCGGTGCCTGCGTTGCCAATTCAAAACTCCTTGAAAGATTCTAAGAAAGTGAAAATCGAACTATAAATCCACCCCTCAGTTTACCATATCAGCTAGGGCTAAATAGGTATGGAATTATTGGTGGTTATCTATAAAAATCAAGAAACCGCATATTTTTTCAAATTGTCATCGTTGAAGGACAGTCCTAATCCGGGACTTTGAGGCAAAATAATTTCCCCTCCGACAACCTCGGGCTCCTCATTGAACATGGCAAAGGTCCAAGGCATGTGTTCCACGTACAAACCGTTTGGACAAGCTGCCAAGCAGTGCATCAAGACCTCCGTGGCCAAATGTGTAACAACTGGTAAATTGTAAGCCTCAGCTAGGTGAGCTGCCTTCATCCACTGTGTTATCCCTCCGGCTCTGAGTAAATCGACCATGACTATATCGATGGATCGGCGTTCTAGTTGAGTCCTAAATGGTTCGATACCATAGTGGTATTCTCCCGCTGCAATTGGTGTGTCTAGGGCATCGGCGATACGAGATAGACCTTCAAAATCTTGATGATTTATTGGATCTTCTAGCCAAAAAAGATCATATTGTGCAAGTTCCCTTCCTATGGAAATGGCTGTGTTAACGTCCCAACCTTGGTTAATATCCAGCATCACTGTAATGTCTGGACCCACTGAATTTCTCATGGTTTCCATTCTTGCTATCTCTTTTTGAGCACTATCTTCAGCCCCCATGCGAAACTTCATAGCCTTGAAACCCTGAGATACGAGTTCTTTACTTGTATTTTCTAACCGGTTCAAGTCGAACGTTCGCCATAAATAACCACTTGCATAAGTTGGAACAGTATCTCTGAATCCTCCTAGCAATCTGTGGAGAGGTTCTGATGCAGCTTTGCCTTTAATATCCCATAAGGCAACATCAATTCCGGAAACTCCCCGTGTTACAAGGCCGGCTGGGGCTCCACCTCCTGCCAAATTGCTCAGATAAGTGTTGATATGTTCCACTCGCCTGGGGTCTTCTCCAATAATCTGGTCAAGCAATGCATCAACGGTTTCCTTCAAGGCCTTGACCATTATTGAACTCGCAAACCCTGAGTAACCTATTCCTTCGATACCGTCATCCGTGATGATCTTTATCGTTATAAATTCTGCCTTACTCCCCATCCCTCCTGACAGAGGACCTTCCTCTCTAGGCAGACTGACAATGCTTGTTTCATATCTTTGTATTTTCATTTCTTTTTCTCCTCTTGGAATCAGTCATTCTTGGGGGTCTCCAGATTTCATGACTGAAGACCGACCTTTTGATGGAACCCATTGTGTGCCCGCATTATCTTTAGGGATAAAACCTATTATCTTTCGTCCTTGTTCCATATCCCATATCCCATAAGTGTTATCTGACATTCCGTAAACGATAGCAAATCCTACAGACTCTGGTGCATCTATGCTGCAGCCGATCAGACTTGCAGTGTCTTTATGGCTCATCCACAAAGACAAGGCGGACGGAGCAAAGGTTGGGTCATCCGGCTCCATTACCCAACCTATTCTCATACATATGACAGACATTCCATATTCGTCATGAAAATAGCTACCTAAGGATTCCCCGAATGCTTTGCTTACACCATAATAGCCGTCTGGCCGTACAAGATTGGCGGCTAAAGGAATAACTGGTTGACGTACTTCTCGGAAGTCTCCCTCATAGATTTGTTTATAGGGATTATCCCTTAGAGGATAAAATCCCAAGGCATGATTGCTGCTAGCAAAAACGATCCGGTTCACTCCTGACAGGCGGGCGGCTTCATATACGTTACGGGTACCTATTATGTTGTTTTCCAGATTGGTTTCCCAATTACCTTGATGGTTCGGATCTGCTGCCAGGTGAACAACTGTGTCAATACCTTCAAATGCAGGCAGTATTTCAGCTAAATTTGAAAGATTAGCGACAGTAGTAGGAAATTCTGGCACTTTCTGAAGGTCAAGACCGCTCAAAGTGTATTTTGACGATAAGTTTGACCGGATTATCCCACCTATTTTTCCTGCTAATCCTGTTATCAGGACTTTTCTTACACTCAATGGTGTTTCTCCTCGGGCTATTTTTTATTTTCCACCAAAGGCCTGTATTATCAAATAAACTACTAAAGGGCCAATACAAGCCCATAGTATCAATCTGGGTTTAATGTGCATAAATCTACCTGTATGTGGATAAGGGAAAATCAGGGTGATTTTAGCACAGGCTATATTGGCCTCGGAGAAGTTAACGATTTGAAATATAAGATTATTGCCCTGGATATTGACGGTACTCTAAAGGGGGACTCTTCTTCGATTTCCCCCTACATGTTGCAAATATTAGAAGAATGTTCCAACCGTGGTGCTTTGGTATCAGTTGCCACGGGTAGGAGCCTAAAATCTGCCATGATTTTCCTTCGTCAAGCTCCCATGATAGAAACGGTCGTGTCTTTTCAAGGGGCATTGGTGAGTTTCGATAAAGGAGAAAAAAATGTCTGGGAGACTTTTCTCTCACCGAATCAAGTGTCACTTTCCGTCCGATTACTAGCTCAATCTGACGTGGAGATAGTGGGTTATGCGGGGGACGATGTCTACGTTGAAGAAATGAGTGACTGGGCTGAGGCATATGGAGAAAGGAACGGAGTGAAAATATTTCTAGTGGACTCTTTGGAAGAAATCGGAAGGGATCTGTATCGTGTCTTAGGAGTCGGAGACCCTGAGGTAGTGGCGGAGTTAGAATCGGATCTAAAATCGAAATATTCTGCTGAGGTGTATGCCACCCGCTCATTACCACATTTTTGCGAAATACTTAGTATCGATGCCGGTAAGGATAAAGCTTTGGCATGGCTCTGCTCCCAGACTAATGTGATGGTTGAAGAAGTAATAGCTTTTGGAAATGGCTTTAATGATGTGGAAATGCTTAAGTGGGCCGGTAGGGGGGTTGCGATGGCCGGAGGGGAATCTGTAGTTTTTGAAGTATGTAATGACCTGGCTAAAAGCCCGAATGAAGACGGAGTAGCTGTGTATTTAGAAGATCTTTTATCAAAGAATCAGATAGGTTTATAGAAATCATGCCTGCCTCACATCTCGTTGTATTAGGCAGTCTGAATGTCGATTTAGTTACTACTGTGGAAGAGTTGCCTAAGAATGGCCAAACTATTTTTTCCGATTCCTTTGTTATTGAAAATGGTGGTAAAGGTGCCAATCAAGCAGTTGCGGCTTCAAGATTAGGGGCAAACGTGACTATGATCGGAAGAGTGGGGGCTGATGTTTTCTCAGAACAGGTATTGACCGACTTGGAATCTGAGGGGGTGGATATCAGCCGTATAACGAAAGATGTAAATCACAGTACAGGTGTAGCCTTGATAACTGTAGATTCAAAGTCTGAAAATACTATTGTTGTTTCATCTGGTGCCAATATGAGTTGTGGTCAAATGGAGCTGGATTCCCTTCAAGATTGTATAGTCGGAGCGAGCTGCTTGCTGCTTCAAAACGAAGTGCCCCTTGAAGTTAACCTAGAGGCGGCGAATATAGCACAAGGTAATAACGTTCCAGTAATTTGGGATCCGGCACCATTTGTACGGGATATTGATGAACTTATCAGAAAAGTAGACTTTCTCACCCCGAACCAAACAGAAGCTGGGTTACTCACAAATTGTGAATTAAAGGATGTGAAATCTGTCCGCACAGCCTTATTGAAAATGAAGGATCTTACTGAGGCGATTTGCATTATCACCATGGGCCGTGAAGGACTCTTTTTTCTATCAGGACACGAATTGATACACCTACCTAGTTCCACCGTGATAAGTGTTGACTCTGTAGCTGCAGGAGATGCGTTTACCGCAGGTTTGGCTGTCGCAATATCTGAAGGTTTAACTCTTAATGAGGCCGCCGAGTTGGGTTCCGCAGCTGGAGCACTTGCAACAAGTAAGAAAGGCGCTCAGATTTCGATGCCCTTCAGGACAGAGGTAGACTCGTTGATCGGCAAAAACAACTAGTTTCTTGGATCACCCCTATTTGTGAAAAGTGCAGATAGCTCTTTATTGATGCTTTGCACTACCCTTGGTCCTTCATAGATAAGTGAAGTGAGGATCTGGATCGAACTGGCTCCTGACTTTAAAGCCTCGTAGGCTTGATATCCGTTTGAAATTCCCCCGCAGGCATTAATTTCTATCTTATCCCCGAATTCTGCTTGGTACGTTTCAACCATCGCTATAGTGTTTTCAAATAAAGGACTACCACTAAGCCCTCCTTGCCCCACAGCAAGCCCATCATGCTGTATTGGTATCGTATTGGATACGGTCAGGGATTCCACCTTTTCCTCAAGGCAAATACGCCCCAAATTAAGGGTTTTTTCATCATTACCATTTTCTGATTTATAGGGAGGCATTTTTACAAGAAGAGGTTTGGATCTACTTTGATTTACCTCAGCTAACAGTGATCTAAGTTTAGTTGGCTCTTGAAAAATTCTTAGACCTTTAGTGTTTGGTGAACTTATGTTCAATTCTATTGCGTCACA
>CESY01164773.1_pt1 | contig 11864 bp, 9 predicted proteins | sample 531201 | NCBI WGS metagenome assembly CESY01 (sample SAMEA2622048, study PRJEB7988) | marine metagenome | biome: marine biome (ENVO:00000447); feature: mesopelagic zone (ENVO:00000213); material: "saline water (ENVO:00002010), including plankton (ENVO:xxxxxxxx)" | depth 488 m | reverse complement strand
ACGTAATACCCGAGCAAATCGTCACAATCACCGCTCCGTTTGAAGAAATTCCAATGCCTAAACCGATTGAGACGCGACGGCGGGAAGGCGTTATTATACAGAGTCTCGCTACGAATCGGTGGATATTGATAGATGCTACTCCAGGGCAAGTATGGCCTTTAGTTAGAGACTATTGGACTGAACTGCAAATCATCCTTGATTTTGAAAATCCTAGTAATGGCATCATGGAAACTGCCTGGGTAGAAGTGGACAATGACCAAGAGAAACGCCACAAGTATAGAGTTGCAATTGAGCCTGGTTTACATTCCGGTTACTCGGAAATTTACATTGTTCACATGGAAAACCTCCGTACGGAACCAATTCCTCTTGTACTTAATTGGCCTCAATATTCCGATTCCGAAGACTTAGAACGTGAGATAATGTCTTCAATATCGCAGTATTTGGCCGACAGGAATGACATCTATCAAGCGTCTACGGCGAGTTTACTTGCGGGAAGTATTGAAGCTGAATCTAAGGCCAATATTGTCGAAAATGAGAGCGGGAAACAAGTACTTGAGTTAAAGATCGACTATGATCGAGCCTGGGTGCAAATTCGAGAAGCGTTGGAAACAGCAGAGATATTGATCGTTGACAGTAACCGAGATGAGAACTTCTTTAACGTACGGTTTTCCGGTTTGACCGAGGAAGGAAATGATCCTGGATTTATTAGACGGATATTCGGTGGCGATGATGAAGATGCAGAAGTTGAAGAACAGGATTTCAGTGTCCGTCTATTAGAGAATGATGATGTCATTAATGTTATTACGGAAGCACTAGAAACATCTGGCGAAACAAATCAACTCACGGTTGAGCTGTTGCAGGTTATTAACGACAATTTAACATAGTTTTCGCGGCTAGAGATTAATACTCCGCGACCTTCATGGATACTTTCTTACTTATAATTCTTAGTTCGGTTTTTTTCAGTGCTATATGCGTAGTATTTTTGTTGATGCGCCAACTATATAACGTACGAGTAGGTGAAGTGGCTGTAAAAGAACGATTGGCGGCCAAGCAAATCGACATATCTAACCTCCAAAGCTCCCTGTCTAAAGCAGAAGAGCAGAATGATTCTCTAAAACTAGACATACAATCATACAAGGAACAGCTCGCTACGATCAGGACTAGCCTGGATCTGGAACGTAAGCAGTTTGAGGATAAGCTGGCATTACTAAATGATTCGCGAGAGCAGTTGAGTGCTGCTTTCAAGAATATCGCTAATGAAATTTTTGAAGATAAAACCCGAAAATTTACAGCTAACAGCAAAGAAACATTGGCTACGGTATTAAATCCACTTCAGGAAAAGATACGACAATTCGAAAAGCGAGTTGAAGAAACCTACGATAAAGAATCTAAGGAAAGGTTTTCTCTAGCCAAGGAGATCAAAAACCTTCAAGAACTTAATAGCCGAATTAGCGAGGATGCAATTAATCTAACCAATGCTCTTAAAGGAGATAATAAAACGCAGGGAAGCTGGGGCGAGTTTGTTCTTGAATCTATACTAGAGAAATCAGGTCTGGTTAAAGGCCGTGAATATGAGCTCCAGGTAAGCTTGAAGGGAGAGGATGGTTTGAGAGCTCAACCGGATGTCATCCTTCACTTACCGGAGTCAAGAGACATTATTATAGATTCGAAAGTATCCTTGAAAGCATGGGAAGGGGTATGTTCTAGTGAAGATGAAGCCAAAAAATTAGAATTACTAAAACAACATATTCAATCAGTGCGCGCCCATGTTAAGAATCTGTCGGGGAAGGATTATCAGAACCTAGTAGGAATCAATTCTCTGGATTATGTATTCCTTTTTATGCCTATCGAAGCTGCGTATTCAGCGGCTATTCAGAATGACCCAGAGCTTAACCATTATGCTTTTGAGCGTAACATTATCTTTGTAGGTCCAACCACCTTACTTACTACGCTAAAGACTGTGCAGAATTTGTGGCGCCTGGCTCAACAAAATCAGAATGCGAATAAAATAGCGGAGCAAGCCGGCAGTCTTTACGATAAGTTTGTAGCCTTTGTAAACGACCTCGATGAAGTAGGGCAACGTATTGATGCATCCAAGAAGAGTTTCGAAAAAGCTCACAACAAACTGTTATCGGGTCGTGGCAACCTAGTGAAACGCGCAGAAAGTTTGAAACAACTTGGTGCTAGGGCGTCGAAGAAACACAAACCAGAGGTGCTGGACTCGGCCATGCAATCCGATGCGGATACATTGACACCGTCGTCCGATTCGGAAGATGTCAAGGCTTTGGAGAAAAAGACACGGCATTGAGGCTGTTATCGGTAATTTTATGAATGCTATTTTGCAATTTCTTCCTTGTGAAACACCTGAAGCATGGCTGGAATCAGCCCTTATCAATCAATCACTGCTGCTAATAGATCATGCCAATTGTGAAAAGAAAGCGGCCGCTACCGCAATAAATCTCATACATCGCTATACGTTGAAGCCTGATTTGTTAAACACGATGTCACGGCTTGCCCGTGAAGAATTACTTCATTTTCAACAGGTGGCGAAAATCATGGCCGACCGAGGCGTTGCTTATGTAAGACTCAGTCCGTCTCGATACGCAGCGGGTTTGCACTCATTAATTAGACAAACGCAACACGAGCAATTAGTGGACATGCTAATTGTCGGAGCTTACATTGAGGCGCGCTCGTGTGAACGATTCGCTAAATTGGCCTCTAGATTAGATCGTGAATTAGCACAGTTCTATAAGAAATTACTAAAGTCAGAGGCACGGCATTTCGAAGATTACTTGAAATTTGCCGCGAAATATGCGGAAGAAGATGTCTCCGCCCGAATAGAGGATTTTGCCGAAAAAGAAAAGAAACTAATAACTACTCCGGATCGACATTTCCGTTTCCACAGCGGAATACCACTTATTAAGAAATCCAATTACCGCTAATCTTTGCATGTTTCAGGGGGCGTTAGATTGCCTTTGAATTGTTCTCGCAGTAATTGAATTTGGTTACAGGGAATCTCATTGTTACCCAACAAACTGACAGATGTTAGGCTGGCGATATTTAAGAGCGGACCAATATCAGTAACAAGATTTTCACTTAAGTTAATACCCCCGAGTTGTTGAAGCTCCTCGAGTGGTGTGATGTTGGTTATGCTATTGTTGGCTAGATCTAAAAAACGCAACTGAACTAGCTGCCCAATTCGCTCAAGATTGCTGATTCCAGAATTTGCGCATGATAGTACTGTCAGTTCTGTAGGATCGGCTACATTCTGTTGGCGTAAAGCCAGATTAATACAACCTTGTAATTCAGCGTTTATAACTTCATCACTAATAAGTCTACCGGTGGGATCATAGACTGGTTGGTTGTTGACGGAGACCGTAAAAGGCTGGGAGCACGATACATAAAGTGCTATCAGTGATATTAATAGAATTCTAAAATCCCTAACTATACGGTGTTTCATAGCTCTTTTGACTAGCTGGCAATTAATGTTTATCCCAGTTAGTATGCGCAACCTATTGTTTGTAAAAAGATTACAGGCTATTGTCTAACGAATCCAAGGAAATTGGTATGAAAACACTAAAACATGCGACGTTGGTATTCTTCTCGCTTGTAGCCCTTTTAATCAGTTTCTATTCTCTTGGCCAAGATAGTGTGGATTTAGAAGATGAAGATGAACGCATAGCTTATTCGCTTGGTGCCAATATAGGACAGAATTTAGTCGCTCAAGAGCTAATCGAAGGAATCGATGTGCAAATTTTTGTCGCAGGTATGTTAGACGCCTTTACTGACGACCTCAAACTTCAGCCAGCTGAAATGATGGCTGCAGTACAAACCTATATGGAGCGGCAAGCTGATGCTGATCAGTTAGCATTGTCTGAGAACCTTACTATGAGTGCAGAATTTCTTGAACAGAATTCACAGAATGACGGAGTAGTTACTTTAGATTCTGGATTGCAGTACTTGGTTCTCGAATCAGGTCCAGAAGGAGGGGTATCACCGACCCCCAGTGATTCAGTACTGGCTCATTATCATGGTACATTGATAGATGGTAATGTATTCGATTCATCGGTTGATCGCGGTGAGCCGGCATCTTTTGGAGTATCTCAAGTTATCTCTGGCTGGACCGAAGCATTGCAACTCATGAAAACCGGTGATAAGTGGCGTCTTTTTATTCCGCCTGACATGGCTTATGGAGAGTCTTCACCTACTCCCGCTATACCGCCAAATTCTGCATTAATCTTTGACGTGGAACTTTTGGAAGTCCGATAAAATTTGGTAATACCCTATCGCAATCGATGAGCAAAGATGGCTCGACAAGTTTAAACGAAGAGCTGTTGCAATTCTTGCAGCAGTCACCAACGCCCTTTCACGCAGTATGCAATATGACCAATATGCTCGAGCAGGCTGGTTTTCAGCGGCTTGACGAAGTATCTACCTGGGAGCTTAAAAAGAACGGTTCCTTTTTTGTGGTCCGTAATGATTCAGCTCTGATTGCCTTCAATGTCGGAAACGGATTGCTGCTCGATGGTGGCCTAAGGCTTTTGGGAGCACACACCGATAGTCCGTGCCTAAAGGTCAAGCCCGTACCGGAGATAAATAGGCACGGTTACGTGCAGTTGGGTGTCGAAGTTTATGGAGGGGCTCTGTTGAAGCCTTGGTTTGATCGAGATCTTTCAATTGCAGGCAAGGTGGAATTTCAAACCAAGGAAGGTAAGCTCAATAATACCCTCATAGATTTTCGAGAGCCGGTTGCATTTATTCCTAGCCTAGCCATACATTTAGATCGGAAAGCTAATGATGGACATAAAATAAATTCTCAGAAGGAATTACACCCCATCATATTGCAGTCACAAAATACAGAGAAATTTAAGTTAGATGAGTTGTTATTAGAGCTAGTTCGTAAGGAGAGTAGGGGCAAGTCAGCAAAGCAAGTGCTATCACACGAGCTGTTCCTTTATGACACACAGCCGGCGCATTTGGTTGGTCTTGAGAAACAATTTGTTGCTTCTGCACGGCTTGATAATTTGGTCAGTTGTTATCTTGGTTGTAAAAGTTTAATAGCTAGTAACAGAATTCATGGCAGTGTGCTGGTATGTAATGATCATGAAGAGGTGGGAAGTGCTTCTATCACTGGGGCACAGGGTCCTTTTCTTAAGTCTGTCTTAAAAAGATTAATTAGAGAATTCCATAAAGAGGATGATGCATTCCAAAGGGTCACTCACCAGTCAGTTTGTCTTTCCGTAGATAATGCGCATGGTGTGCACCCAAATTTTCCCGAAAAACATGACGATCAACATTGTGCCTTTCTTAATCGAGGACCAGTAATCAAAATAAATGCGAATCAACGTTATGCAAGTAACAGCCAATCTATTGCACTCTTTAAATCACTCTGCAATAAGCTGTCGATTCCGTATCAGTCATTTGTCATGCGAAATGATATGGCGTGTGGCAGTACTATCGGTCCGATTACGGCTACACAGCTCGGAATCACTACCGTGGATGTAGGGGTCGCTAGTTTCGGTATGCATTCAATTCGAGAACTAGCTGGTATCGAAGATGTTAAATCGATGGCTGAAGTGGCAACGTTATTTTTTGATCGCTAGTATAAGCACTAACGCTTCTTTTTCATCTCTCGTAGTACGAAGCGCATTGGATCTAGTGTGTTCATTAATTCATGGCTAAAAGGAGACATCTCATGATTGATCATGCTTGCCAGGTATTCGCTGCTCAGCGGGCACGTCGCCAAACCAGTAGAGCCATGAGCTGCGGAGATATATAGCCCGGAGAAATAGTGGCCATTATGAATCTTTTTAGTTTCTCTAAAGCGTGTTCTTGATAGAAAGTGATCTTGTACCACGGCCACATTTGGTACTTTTCCTACTACAGGGTAGTTATCTTTTGCATTGCAACGGACGCTAATTTGGGCTGATTGTATTGCCCGAGAAAGGTAGTCTCCCTCAAAGCAAGCCTGAGCACCTTCTAAATTTTGCCTATCGTCCTCTGCTTTAATTGTCCCATCGACTATCCCTCTTCGATAACTTGCTGACAGATTATGTTGATTATCTTTAGCTGGAAACACCGTACGAATGCCGCAGACTACAGTGGCTAACGAAAGACTCTGAGCAGTTGCGTCTATAATTGTGGATTGCCCTGTTATTGGCTGAAGGGGTAGTTGGGAGGTTTGCTCAAATCCTGAAGCCTTATAACCGTTTGCGATTACTACTATTGGCGCCCGTGCTATTTCTTGCCCGTCTTTATCTAACAACTGCCATTGGTTGTCGTCTTGCTTTAATGAGGTAATATTTTGGTCTGTAATTAGCTCAATGTTAGGATGTTCAAGATAAAGGTTACACAGTAAAGAACCGTCAACCCAGCCGCCTAACGGGAAATAGTAGGCTGCTTCTGTCAGTTGAGAGTTCGCGAGCTTGCTAGCTGCTTTAATATCGAGAACTTGCATGACCTGTTTGTCATAGAGTTGCTGTAGTCTTCTCGCATCTAGATCCTTTCGTTTATTCATTGCGCCGACGAGCTGAAGAACACCGCAATTGTGAAAGTTTAGGTTGCTATGTTTTGTGAATTGGTGAAGCTGTCGCTGGGCATAAAGGAAACTCTGTAGGTAAAACTGAGCTAACTCTGACTCTGACTGAAACAAGCGGCACCGAAGTGCTAGCTGTGCATTACCTGAAGCACCGGAGGCAGCCTGTGAGGCCTGGTCAACTAACTTAATTTGCCAATTACGCCGGGAAAGGCTATGGGCCATGCTACAGCCCGCTAAACCCGCTCCAATTATGAGAGCCGAACGGGAATATGCATTATGCTCTGTATACCCGATAGATTTCCCAGCGCTGGTAGGGTGGCTCGAAGCTGCTTTGCTAGTTGAATCTTGCACACCTTTCTGGCTGGCGAAAAGCATGTTACGTTTTCGAGCGTGACCCGGACGTTTTTCTACCACAAATTCCGCTGCCTGCAAGTTCCTGCGAACATTGCCGGCTACACTATAAGAGGTAAGGGTGGCGCCGGATTTGCTACGGTTAGCTATCTCGTGAAATAACTGGGGCTGCCACATTTCTGGATTTAGTCTTGGGGCGAACCCGTCCAGATACCAGGCATCGATTAGCCTATGGCTAGGGAGATTTGCCAACTGAGATAGAGTGTCACCGAAATGCAAATCCAATAAAATCTCATTGTCCAGATGGAGACGATGACAACCTCTGCTATGGTCGGAATATGAAATCCTGAATTCTTCACTAAGTTTTGCTAGAGAAGGCCAACGGCTATGAACCCGAGCCAAGTCACCGCAGGAGAGAGGATATTTTTCAAATCCAATGTAATGTAGCCTATCTGGTTTATATTGAGTCTCCCGAAACAATTGGCAGGTCTGTAGGAAATTCAAGCCAGCCCCGAACCCGATTTCGGCGATAGTAAAAGACGAATCCCGGTCAGCCATTTCTCTCCACTGCGCAGATAATTCGCTACCCGCAATGAAGACATGTTGGCTCTCCCCTAGCTCGTTTTCGCTGGAATAATAGATGTCCTTATAGTATCTGGAAAACGGGAGATTCGAATCGATCCAGCGTAACCAGGCGTTTTCGATTTTCACGGGAAGAATTAATTCTAAAATTCCGAATACATTAAGTAGAGTTAGCCTACTATAAGCACATTGCAGTTTATAGTAATACGATGGAAGCCACCTAAGCGATTAGTCTAGCGCTGGAATAAACCGGCTATTGGGGTAAAATGCGCGTTTTCTCGTGAACGTCATGGGTTTTTAAAGATGCTGGAGATCAATAGCCAATTGGCAAAGCTAAAGGAATTAAACTCCCGAACTGATAGTCTCAGGGGGTATCTTTGACTATGAGGGAAAGCGTGAGCGTTTGACTGAGGTGGAACTGGAGCTTGGAGAAGCTTCTGTCTGGGAAAAACCTGAATACGCTCAGGCGCTGGGTAAAGAACGATCCAACTTGGAAACGGTTGTTCGCACCATCGATAAACTTTATAGCGGCATCGAGGAGCTCGAAGAACTTCTTGCCTTGGCTCAAGAGGAGTCCGATCAGGAATTATTCGCAGCCGCCAGCAAAGATCTTAATAAGCTCCAGGAAGGATTGGAGTTATTAGAATTCCGACGTATGTTTTCTGGCGCAATGGACTCAGCAAATGCCTATTTGGACATCCAAGCGGGTTCAGGTGGAACGGAAGCCCAGGACTGGGCGGAGATGTTGTTGCGCATGTACCTGCGCTGGGGCGAGGACAAGGGATTTCAGACCGACCTTGTGGAAGTGTCTGGGGGCGATATCGCTGGTATAAAAAGTGCTACCATTTATTTCACTGGAGAGTTCGCATTTGGTTGGTTAAGGACTGAAACAGGAGTGCATCGATTAGTAAGAAAATCACCCTTCGATTCGGGGAATCGACGACATACGTCTTTTGCGTCTATCTTTGTATCTCCAGAAATAAATGATGAAATCGAAGTGAATCTCGACATGTCTGACATTAGGATTGATACCTATCGGTCTAGTGGTGCTGGTGGCCAACATGTTAACAAAACTGATTCAGCCGTTAGGTTAACCCATGAACCAAGTGGTATTGTGGTCCAGTGTCAGAGCCAACGTTCACAGCATAAAAATAAGGATATGGCTATTAAGCAATTAAAGGCGAAATTATACGAGCTTGAAGAACTGAAACGTAAGGAAGAAATGCAGTCCATTGAAGAATCCAAGGTCGATATAGGCTGGGGTAATCAGATCAGGTCTTATGTACTGGATTCTTCCCGCATTAAAGATCTTAGAACAAATATAGAAGTTACAAATACCGCTGCAGTGCTGGACGGGGACTTAGATAAATTTATCGAAGCTACTTTAAAAATGGGATTGTAGACTAGAGTTAAAATGTCAGAGCAAGATGAAAATAAGCTGATCGCCCAGCGTCGTGTGAAGCTCGATGCTATACGCAGCGAGCGGCAGGCATTTCCTAATGGGTTCGCTAGGCGACATATTGCTGCGGAGTTGCATTCTCTATGTGATGGTAAAAGCCAAGCAGAATTGGAGGAACTCGCACTAGAAACTGCTATTGCTGGGCGTATTGTGCGTATGCGCGGACCTTTTGTTGTGATAAAGGATGCGAGTGGCCAAATGCAGTTGTATATGAACAATAAATCTTTTTCGGAAGATCTGGCGCGAGAACTCAAGTCATTGGACCTCGGCGACATAATTGGAGTGAAGGGCGAAGTATTTAAAACAGGGAAGGACGAACTTTCAGTGCGGGTCGCAGACTTTAAATTATTAACCAAGTCTTTGCGGCCACTGCCAGATAAGTATCGTGGGTTTACAGATACGGAGGCTCGCTATAGGAGACGTTATGTTGACTTGATAGTAAATGAAGAATCTCGAACAGTGTTTGAAACACGATCTCGTATTATTAGGTTTATAAGAAAATATTTTGAAGAGCTGGGCTTTATGGAAGTCGAAACACCAATGATGCAGATTATTCCAGGTGGTGCGACCGCGCGTCCGTTTATTACCCATCATAATGCTCTCGATCAAGATATGTATCTTCGGGTTGCCCCCGAACTTTTTTTGAAACGCCTGATAGTAGGTGGTTTTGAAAAAGTCTTTGAGCTCAATCGTAATTTTCGTAATGAGGGTCTATCGACTCGCCATAATCCTGAATTCACTATGCTGGAATTTTATCAGGCCTATGCACGTTACCAAGATTTAATGGATTTGACAGAGGACTTATTCAGGAAAATTAGTCAAGAAGTCCTAGATAGCACGACAGTCAATTATCAAGGTTCAAGTTATGATCTTGCTAAACCCTTCGCCCGCAAGACGCTTATAGAGGCTATCCAAGAATACTGCGATGCCAAAGAACAAGAATTTGAAAGCAAAGATTCAGTTATTAAATTGGCGGAAAATCTCGATGTGCATTTTGACGAGGCGTGGGGAAAAGGAAAGATCGTTATGGAGGTTTTTGAGCAGAAAGTAGAAGCTAAACTAGATCAGCCGACCTTTATCACCGAATATCCACTGGAGGTATCACCTTTAGCTAGGCTAAATGAAGACAATCCAGAAGTAACTGATCGGTTCGAATTGATAATTGGCGGTCGAGAACTGGCCAACGGTTTTTCCGAACTTAATGACCCAGAAGATCAGGTCAATCGGTTCAAAGCTCAGGTTATTCAGAAAGAATCGGGTGATAAGGAAGCAATGCATTTCGATAATGATTACGTCACGGCACTAGAATATGGAATGCCACCCACTGCAGGCGAGGGGATAGGCATTGATCGGCTTATCATGTTGTTTACCGATTCGCCTTCCATCAAGGACGTATTGTTGTTTCCTCACATGCGCCCACGGCATGATGGCGACTGAAAACGCAATAAATACTCAGCGGTCGATAAAGCTTGAAGATTCTTGGAAGAAGTTACTATTTGAAGAATTTGGCGAGTCGTATATGCAGAGTCTCCGGCAGTTTCTTTTTGATGAAAAAGCTAAAGGTAAACGAATCTTCCCTCCAGGTGAGGAAATATTTAATGCTCTAAATACTACTGCCTTCGATAATGCTAATGTCGTTATTCTTGGACAGGATCCTTATCATGGTGCCAGGCAGGCTCACGGGCTCTGTTTTTCTGTAAAGCCTGGCATAGAAATACCTCCCTCCCTTGTAAACATCTACAAGGAGCTAGAAACCGATTTAGGCTTTATGCGACCGACCCACGGGTGTTTGACTTATTGGGCAGAACAGGGTGTTCTACTTTTAAATGCAGTACTTACGGTTGAATCAGGGAGAGCGGGTTCTCATCAAGGAAAAGGCTGGGAGCGATTTACTGACAAGATTATTGCGTTACTTAACGAAAATAAACGAGGTATAGTTTTTATTTTGTGGGGGAGTTACGCGCAGAAGAAAGGTGCGATTATAGACAGACAGAAGCACATGGTGCTGCAATCGCCACACCCGTCCCCTTTGTCTGCGAGTAAAGGGTTTTTTGGAAATCATCATTTTTCCAAGACAAATGACTACTTGAAAAGCCAAGGAAAGGCTTCAATTGATTGGCAATTGCCTCAGAATTGCTAGAAAAATAGATTTGGAAATAAATGCATGAGTAATAAGATATGCATCGTGATAGGCGCGAGTCATGCCGGTGTTACGCTGGGCCTACAACTTCGAAAAGAAGGTTGGGAGGGAGCTATCAAGCTTGTTGGGGCGGAGAACGAGATGCCTTATCATCGCCCTCCATTGTCCAAAGAGCATCTGGCCGGTGATAAGGAATTGGACGCAATGCGCCTGCGGCCTGCAAAAGTTTTTGAGGACAACGGTATAGAATTATTACTGGGCAGTACTGCGCTAGAGTTAGATCGGGCTAATAAGGTTGTACATTTGGATGATGGGGAAACCCTTCATTATGATAAGTTGGCCATCTGTACAGGGTCATTAGTTAAAACCCTACCTTTCGATTCGGAATATGCGAATATTTTTTACATCCGCACTGGCTCCGACGTGGCTAAGTTAAAGGAGCAAGTGCAAGTAGGTAAAAAGGTATTAATCATTGGCGCTGGATATATAGGTCTTGAAGTGGCAGCGGTCCTGCGAACACAAGGATTAGAGGTCACAGTCATTGAAATGGCTGATCGCATTTTGAAAAGGGTTACGAGTGAACAGATGTCGCAATACATGACTGAATTACACTGTAGCCATGGTGTTGAGATTAAAACAGCAACCCAGATAAAGGACATAACCGGTGATGGCGCAATTGAGAGCGTTTATTGTGATGATGGTACTCAATACCTGGTGGATTTTGTTGTTGCCGGAATTGGAGTTAGTCCAAATGTTTGCTTAGCTAAGCAAGCAGGCTTGGAGATAAACGAAGG
>CESY01030376.1_pt1 | contig 12426 bp, 11 predicted proteins | sample 531201 | NCBI WGS metagenome assembly CESY01 (sample SAMEA2622048, study PRJEB7988) | marine metagenome | biome: marine biome (ENVO:00000447); feature: mesopelagic zone (ENVO:00000213); material: "saline water (ENVO:00002010), including plankton (ENVO:xxxxxxxx)" | depth 488 m | reverse complement strand
TATCATTTTGCAGGTTGTCAGCACGGAGCAGGAGTTTTTCCACCAGAACAAATCCGAACGTCAGATTCTTTGAAAGGGCAACTGCCCTTTAATAGCGTTGACTACACTCCTCTGTTGCGGGCGGCACTAACCAATTTGGATAATTGGGTTTCTACGGGTGATGAACCCCCGTCTAGTAGGCATCCTAGCCTTGACAGAGGGACAGCCGTTGAGTCTGAGGTAGTAATGGAGAAATTTGTGAAAATCCCAGGAGTCAATACACCCCCTGAGTTGATCAGGGCGATGCGACTATACTATGGGGATGAGACTCATCTAGGAAGAACGACAATTCTGCCCGCCGAGGAGGGAGCCGAATTCCCTGCCTTAGTTTCAGATGTTGATGCCAGTTTTAACGAATTAGATGGCATTCGCTTGCCCGATCTAACCGTTCCAGTAGCTACATATACAGGTTGGAATTTAAGGGATGAGAGCATCGGTAACCCAGACTTGTTTATAGGTATTACCGGTGGATTAGCTGGATCAACTCTTGCCCTTCCTAGAACAAAGGAAGAAAGAATTAATAAAGGGGACCCCAGGCTTTCTATAGAAGAGCGCTACGATTCAAAGTCGGAGTATTTACGAGAGACAGAACGACATGCTCAGGTATTAGTTAGCGAGGGTTATTTGCTAGAAGAGGATCTGCAGCCTGTTATTGAATTGGCGGGAAGAAAATACGACTATTTTTCTACTTAGGAATATATGTGAGTTAAAATCTGGAAGCATCATCTTGGATAAGGTATTGAATGAAGTTAATAGAATCAGGAGGTTAAATTGTCAGTAGTTGAAGTGGACCAAAACGGACAGGTAATGGTTATTAAATTGAATAGACCCGATCGCTTGAATGCGTTAGGGTTCCAGCTACGTTCAGAAATGGCAGACGCATTTATTGAATTTCAGAATAATCCGAAGTTAGAAGTGGCTGTATTAACCGGAACAGGGCGAGCGTTTTGTGCGGGGGAAGATATGAAAGAAGCCCTAGAGCGAGGTGCACCAGGGAGTGCCTCTCAGCCGGTAATCAATCCATTTAACGAAGGAACTATAGATAAGCCTGTGATAGCTGCAGTAAATGGATACGCTATGGGTGGGGGATTTATGTTAGTGGAACGAACTGATCTACGGGTGTCTGTTGCGAACGCTATGTTTGAGGTTTCTGAAGCAAAGCGTTGGTTATTGGGAGGATATAACCACGGGCTATTTGCAGGCCTTCCTCACCCAATCGCAACTGAAATGGCTCTCGGGTTTAGATTTACAGCGCAACGGCTCTACGAAGTCGGATTCATCAACCGTGTGGTGGATGAACCTGACGCTTTGTTGCCGGAAGCCTTTAAGATGGCTGATCATTTATTGAGTCTTCCTCCAGCTTCAAGGGTTAATACCGTCTACATGATGCGTCAAATGCGTCCTAAAGTTGCCCCAGATCTTAGCGCGTTGGCGGATGCTTTGCATGAACATGGAGATAAAGGCGATTTAATGGAGTCTAGGAGTGCCTTCGCTGAAAAACGTACACCTAACTTCAAGGGATGGCTAAATCCAGAAGATCGGTACAATATGCCTACGTTAGATTCAGTTAATCGATCGTAACTATTTTTAAGTCATCTTCAGTTCTGGAATGAAAGCTTCTTGGGGAGATGAGATGGATTTTGACATTGGTGAAGCGGACAGGTTACTGAGTACCACCAGGGCGGTCCGCCAAAGATTAGATTTAGAACGGGAAGTGAGCGACCAGATATTATTCGACTGTATCGAATTAGCAGAACAGGCTCCGTCTGGCGGTAACATAACGAGTAGGCGTTGGATAATTGTTAAAGATCCGCAGATAAAATCTAAATTGGCTCAACTTTATAGGGCTGCGGGTGGATCGGATATCATCGAGAAAGCTGGCAGACAGGAGGGTTCTGGGTCCTCTGGATCACGCGTATCCAGATCCGCAGCTTATTTGGCACAAAATATGGGAAAAGTACCTGCTCTAGTTTTGCTGGCGATTATAGGTAGGCATGACGGCAGTGGGAGACCTGGGCTTTTTGATTCGGCAATACAAGCTGGCTGGAGCTTTTGCCTGGCTCTTAGGTCCCGAGGTCTGGGGTCCGCATGGACGACCATGCATCTAGGAAAAGCTGATGAGATAGCTGGTTTATTGGGTATTCCGGATGAAGTAACTCAGATAGTATTACTTCCAGTAGCCTGGACTAAAGGCAATGAATTTCAGGCGGCATCCAGGAAACCTGTAACCGAAATCACTTGGATCGACAATTGGGGCTACACCAAGCAATTAACAAGGGAAGGTCTGTCATTACTTGAACAAATGCCAGGGGTAACAGTTGAAGTGGATATAGAGTCGTCTCGTGAACGGGTCTGGGAATTGATCAGAGATATAAACATTGCCTCTAGATTCAGTGATGAATTCTTAGGAGCGGATTGGTCCGCAGACACACCGCCGATGATCGGAACGTCATTTGTGGGAAGAAACCAGAGAGGAGACCGTTATTGGGAGACGACCTCATATGTCCGAGCTTATGACCCTCCTAATCTTTTTGCGTGGAATGTGGGTGACCTCGACCTTCCGAGTGCCCAATGGAGATTTGAAATAAACTCTGTTGGTGAGCAGTCACGTTTACGTCATTCCATGATAATTGGTCCAGGAGTTGGGGGTACAGCTAGAGCTATGCGCGATAATCCAGACGAGTCTTATAACATTCTAACGAGACGACGGGAGCAGTTGAAAGGAAACATGGAACTGACAATTCGTGGGATCAAGACGGAAGCGGAATCCGATGCTTAGCTAATGCGTGTGGGATTAAATGGCTTCTGTTATAAATTTTGATAGTAGTTAGCAGTTTAGCTATTGTCGAAAAGAAAAGTAGTAAATTCTGGTGGTAAATAATCTTGCTATCACTCTGGTCTCTATTTCTTTCATAAGGAGTTGATCATATGTCTGTTGGTATAGTTGTTCCGTTACCGGCTTACACTGTCGATCCTGCGTTCATAGCTAAACGAGCCGAAGAGTTGGGGTTTGAATCCATTTGGTATCACGAACACCCTATTCTTCCGGTTAGCAGTAAGAGTGCATTTCCGGCTACAGGAGGGGAAATTCCTTGGACATATAGACATTTTTCCGAACCCTATATATCTCTAGCAATGGCTGCTGCTGTTACCAGCAAAATAAAATTATGTACGGGAATTACCTTACTGCCGGAGCGGAACCCGCTTATATTAGCCAAGGAGATATCGGTTTTGGATCTCCACAGTAATGGCAGATTTGTATTTGGGATTGGAGCTGGTTGGAACCGCGAGGAAACGGAGATGATGGGAGGTGATTTTGATCATCGATGGGGTCAAACCAGGGAAGCGGTCTTGGCACTTAAAGAACTCTGGACCAAAGAAGAAGCCGAATTCCACGGTAGGTACTATGATTTCCCTCCAGTCTATTGTTATCCCAAGCCAATCCAAAAACCTCATCCGCCAGTTTTACTAGGAGGAAATGCTCCCAACGTATTGCAGAGGGTTGCCAGATGGGGAGACGGCTGGTTGCCTAACAGAGTCACAGCCTCCCGTGTGGAAGAAGCTACCCGCATCTTGGAAACTCTCGCTGTAGAAAGAGGGAGAGATCCTAAGGAATTGTCTATATCAGTTTTTGGTCAGCCTGTCGGTACTACCAAAACCCAGGTGAATGAACTTTTAAATGCAGGAGCTGTACGGGTTTCAGTATGGGCTAATCATTGTGAAACTAACGATGCAATGGCAGATGAATTAGAGGAAATGGCAGAGGCGTTGATTAAATAATCGTCTCTGGTAGCACTATTGGATAGAAGTCATCAGGTCCCGGGAGGAGTTGCGATGTTATGAGTTACCTTCAAAGCCGGAGCAGTATTGTTTCGTATAGCCAAACAAAAATTTTATTCCTGTAAAGTAAAATTTGAGAGTCGAAGAAAAATTTAAATCAAGGTAATCGTGAAATGCTCGTTCGACTTTACTGGAAACCTTTAGGGGTACGACCCTAAGCTCATTGGCCTACTTCAGTCCAGAAGCTGATCATATTAGTACGGTGGGCCAATGATCCAATCGTTGTCGTGGAGTATGTATATATGGACAAAGAAATTTTGAAAGATTCTAAATAACTGTAAAAGATAATTGCGGGCACATGTCTCAGGTTGAAAACCAAACGCATTAATAGATATAACTTCTGAATTGCTACGCTGGAATTTAAGTAAATATTTGGCCAGATACGCGTAATTGTGGCTACTAAAGGGAAGAAAAGCCTGTGAGATTACTTAATTGAGCCGAGTAGTAGTCACAACTATCGCAGGGCTCGGGATGTTGCTCGCTGCTCTTGATATAGCTGTTAACGTCGCCCTACCGACTATGGCCAACGCATTGAATGCTGATCTCGAAAGCATTCAATGGGTAATTGTTGTTTTCATAGCAACCAGAGCGTCACTTGTGATGGGCGCAGGAAGTTTTTCGGACAGATTTGGCTTAAGGACCGTATACATATTTGGGTCCGGTGCATATCTATTATCGATGATATGTATCTCGTTATCACCAAATTTGGAATCGGTAGTCGGTTTCAGGATATTACAGGCATTAGGTACAGGATGCCTGTATGCTGTTTCGCCCGCCATTGCCGCCGAGGTTTTTCCTGTTGAAAAAAGAGGTCTCGGCATGGGGTTTACAGCTGGTAGTCAAGCGCTTGGAATGCTATTAGGAACATTGGGGGCTGGGTTACTGGTGGATGCCTTAGGATGGCAATGGATTTTTGTCGCTAGGATACCATTTTGTGTGCTTGCGCTGGTACTTGGAACGTTGTTCTTAAACAAACAGTCCAATAATACCGACAATACTGAAGCATTCGACTTTAAAGGTGCGGTTACTTTGATCTTCGGTTTAATGTGTCTGGTAATAGGCCTCAGATTGGGTAGATCTATAGGATGGTCATCCCCAATGGTCGTCATTTTAATATCTTTATCTCCGATGTTTTTGGGATCATTATGGATAATAGAAAAGCGCGCAAAGGCACCTATGTTACCAGGCGCTCTGGTGAAATTGCCGGCATTCTCAATATCTATCACAGCTATGTTCCTCGCACATTTTAGTGTCTTTGTTATCTGGTTTGTATTTCCTTTTTACATAGCGGATATCTTAAGACAAGGTCCTCTGGTCTTGGGATTGATGCTAGCTACTATGGCTTTATTTAATACTTGTTTATCGGCAGTCGGGGGTTGGTTATGCGATAGATTTGGACATTTAGATGTAGGGGTCTTGGGTTTGGTTACATTGGGAACTGGTCTATTCTTGATGGGATTACTTGAACATCGGGATACTCCGGTCGATGTGGTATGGAGGATCGGTGTGGTTGGGATGGGTTTAGGGTTGATCCAAGCAGCTACCTATTCCCTTATGATGAAAGGAGTGCCGAATGATAGGCTAGGTGTTGCGGGATCATCGTTATCACTTGCTCAGGCCCTCGGTACAGTGATGTCAGTTGCATTGATCGGGACTTTGTTTGCTTGGAGGGTAAGTGTACATGTCGCGGGGTCGGAAGGTGGGATAACCGTGGATGATTTGGCCTTTGTTACGGCCTTCAATGAGGTATTTTTGATGGGCTGTATTTTAAGTGTTGGGACAGCCCTGGGATTTTATATTGTTGGCAAGATCTATCTGGGAAATAAGGAACTTTAACAGGCGAGCGCTGTCACTGGCTTAGGCAAAAATCCTAAGTCTTTACGGAGTACAATGGAGAGGAATTGCATTTCTCCTTGGGTAGAATATTCGCGTTGATAACTATTCCTCTGGTATATGATGAACTAGGGTAGTTAATTAATACTAAGATGCTCCGGGGATGGAAAGGTTATCGTGATGGGAAAAGTCGCTGTAGTTATGGATTGGGGCGGGACGTGGGTTAGATCCGGGGTCGTAGATTGCGACGGTAATTTATTATGGCATGATCGGTCTTTGAATAAACCTGCTGGCACACAGTCAGAGCTTATCAATGGTGCGGAGCAAATCCTGGATAAGGCGTTACGTTGGTGTGGGGACAGGACTGTGGTCGGAGTTGGGATCGCTGCCGCTGGTCCAATCGATGCTGAATCCAGTATTTTCTACAGCCCTCCCAACTTACAGGTTTTGGATGGCGTTTCTATAAAAGAGACCTGGCAGAAAAAGATAGGATACCCAATTTTAGTTGGGAACGATGCAACTCTGGCTGCATTAGGCGAATATAATTACGGAACTGGGATACAATTAGATGAGAATCGTACCCACTCCAGAACACTTCTTTACATAACTATCAGCACCGGAGTCGGTGGCGGTGTTATTGATAGAGGTAAAATGATTTTGGGAGCCCATGGTATGGCCGCTGAGGTGGGTCATATGAGGGTTGATTCAAATGAATCAGCCCCTCTATGTCAATGCGGTAACAGGGGTTGTTTTGAAGCGTTGGTATCAGGTACGTCTATAGTGCGATTATTTGCTTTAGAAATGGAAAAAGCTGCGGATCAAGAGATTAAGCGGTCTTGGAATGCTAGGCGGGTTGATAGCCAAACCATTTTTGAAGCTGCTGAGCATGGTGACCCTGTTGCTGAGGCTCTTTTGAACAAGGTCATTGGCAATCTGTCTGCTGGTATAACTAGCCTAGTCCATTTGTTTAACCCAGACCTGGTGGTGTTGGGTGGAGGAGTGTCTTTGAGTTTGACGAGATTCGGTCATTTGGAGGCTATTCGAGGCAAAGTTTCTGATTCGTTGATGAGTAGACGACATAGAGAGTTTAGACTTGCACCAGCCAAACTTGGTGATGATGCCGGACTCATTGGAGCTGGTCGCTTGATTTGGGAAGAATATGGGTAGATATAGATCATTTTTAATAGGCGGGGATGTGTAGTCTCAGATTGATCCAATAAGACTTAACTCAATGTCTGAATTTTATGGTCCTCTATCCAATCCCAATCTATCTCGTAGCCGAGGCCAGGGGAGGTTGGGGCATCGATCATTCCATTGGCGTTCAGTGTTATATCATTAATTAATCCAAACTGATGAGCTGCTTGGGGCATCCAATATTCGAAGAAGTCACAATTTGCCACCGAAAATATTACATGTAGATTAGCTGCGTTCAGTAGGGAATTGCCTGCGGTCCCGATCTCGCAGTTCATCCCAAAGCCTTCTGATAACGAACACAATTTTTTCAATCCTGTTATCCCCAATTTCTGGGCTGTACCTCTAACCAGGCGCGTAGATTGGTGCCTTATCATGTTTGCTGAATTGAAGAATTGCAGAGGATTTTGGTCGCTCATGCAAAGAGGAACATCCAACCGGCGCGTCAATTCTGTTATGGCATCTAAATCATGATGAGGAACTGGATCTTCATACCAAAAATACTTATTTTCATCGAGAGCCCGCCCGACCTCTAAAGCTTTTCGAAATCTAAACCCACAGTTTGGATCGAGCATCAAATTGACTGATGGCCCAACGGCTTTGCGAACTTCTGTCACTGTTTCAATGACATCTTCCGTTGACATGACTCCAGGATGTATTTTGTACGAACGGAAACCAGAATCCATTAGTTCTCTGGCTTCTTTGACGAAGCCTTCGGCCGATTCGTGCCTCGGAGGGTACGTAGCATAGACCTCGGTAGAGTATTTATGGGCGCCGAGAAGTTTGTAGACAGGGGAGTTGGCTGATTTGCCGGCCAGGTCCCATAAGGCGACATCCACAGGGGCCCACATATTATTGGTGATGCCGCGTCTAGAACTCAAGACACCTAAGCGGTTCCATAACCATTCTCGATCCGCAGCATCCCTGCCCATCAATTCTGGCTTTAAAACGTTTAGAATAGGGTTAAAAAGAGCACTTCCTCCTCTCCGGAATTCTCCTATGAAACAGTGCCCTTCCAACCCTGAGTCGGTATGAATCCTGAGTAATCCTTGTTCTGTAACCCCGGAAAACCGCCCTAGATCAGAGTCTAGTCCGGTGTCGGAAATTTCCCGTTTAACAACGTCAATTGTGATGTTCGTGATTTTCATATTCAAAATCCTGTATAGGCGCATTTAAAGTAGCTTTAGATTTGTAGCCGAGAATCACCTTGGATAAAAGGAGGAAGCCGGGGAATTTATTTTTTTAAATCAAGGTGATTCTAAGGCTTTTGACAAGCGATCTGAAATCTCTGTGTAGAGATCGTTTTCCAAAGGGCCAGCTGTAGCTGCAGCAATGTTGGCCTTGAGATGTTGTGTATTTGAAGTCCCTATGATCGCCGTATGAACATCAGGGTTACTGATCGTTAAACGAAGCAAAAACTCGATTCTTGTCATATTGCCAATGAACTCATCTAGATTAGCTCTCTCCCATATTCCCCACGCGTCCACAGAAGAATGCTGCTGTTCAGGAAGTCCTTTTGCCACACCCCCTCGGATTACTGTGCCAATGCCCGCTTCGGCTGCCAAGTGCAAGGCACATTCGTGGGCCGGTTCCAGTTTTGAATACGGTATTTGAAGGACATCAAAAACTCCCAGATTAATGTGATCTATGATATACGGAAGGATAGAGGAGCAACCAATGAATCGAATTTTGCCGGCTTTCTTGAGGAGACTAAGAGTCTCAATTGCGCTTTCTTGTTCGAGTAGTTCCACCGAAGGGCTGAAGTGCAACTGCAGAACATCCAAGTAGTCAGTGTTCAGTCTCGATAAACTCTGGTCTAATGTGTTAATAATGTTATTTCTGCTGTAGTCATGAAGACGTGGCAGTGGTACGCCATAGCGAGTACGCTCTTCGGGGGCAAACTTGGAAAGATCTGGAGGGCAACCGCATTTGGATGCAAGAATAAATTCGCTACGGCGGGCCGATATGAACTTACCAATTCGCTCTTCTGATCCGCCATAATCAACAGATGTATCGATATAGTTTATACCGGCATCCAATACCTCATTCAATATAGTTTCAGCCTGGCGTTCGTCTATTGGCCTTCCAATTCCTGCAACGATTCCTCGTAATTCTAGAGATCCGAATCCTAGAGCACTAATTTCCAACCCCGTCTTACCGAGGATACGTCTTGGGATTCTAGCCATATATTTCTCCTGGTTTTTGTATTAATATGATCGAGTTAGTCGGTTCTAGTGTCGGATTGGATAACCCATTCTGACACACGTTCACCTATCATTATAGTTGTTAAATTCGTGTTTGCTCTGATGCAGTCAGGCATGATAGATGCGTCTGCAACCCGAACACATTGAAACCCATGGAGGTTTCCTCGTTGATCGACTACGGACATGGGGTCATTTGCAGATCCCATTTTGCAGGTGCCAGATAAGTGTTGGCCAATCCACACATTTTTCAGCATCCAATCATCTAGAGAATCATCTGTTAATAGATCATCTGACGTTGGGGATATTATGTGGTCGATAATATCTTCAAACGATGGATGGTTCATAATGCCTAATGCTATATGGACGGCTTCCCTTAGTCGAGCTCGATCTCGGTTACTCCTCAAATACTTGCAGTCAATTGAAGGCTGGATGCTGGGATCATTAGTTGTTAATGTGATTTCTCCAGATCCTTCAGCCAACTCCAGCATACACGTTAGCCGAATGCCTTCTTCAGCAAAAGGATCGCCCCCTAGAGGAGTTGAAAAGGATGACGGGAATATTTGTATGTCATTACGGTCATCTGATCCAGTCGCGGTATATCTCAGTAATGTCTGCATTCGTGGAGCGAGGGGATCTAAGGGGAAATTGTCCTTGGTTTTAGCTCGGATTGCCACCAAAGGGTGGTCTCTGAGATTTTGCCCCACCCCCGGCATATCTTTGATTACGGGTATACCATGTGTTTTCAATCGATCGGCTGGTCCGATACCCGACAGCATAAGTATATGTGGAGAACCGATAGCTCCAGCAGACAATATTATTTGAGATCCTTCTACTACGAAAACCTCCCCTTGACTCTCTACTTCTACTCCGACAGCCCGGTTGCCGTCGAACAAAATTTTGCGTACAAGGATATTGCTACGGATTGTTAGGTTGAGTCGGTGGCGATTGGGATTTATATAAGTCAGAGCTGTACTCATTCTGATACCGTTCGGGTTATTCATCGGGAAAGGTCCAACACCCCATGAATCAGGGTTATTGTGGTCATAGGTCTCAGGAAATCCGGCCTCTATGGCTGCATCTTGAAAGGCATGTTGAATGGGTAGCCAAGTTTCTTTCTTATGCCTTCTCACTGGTATGGGTCCTTCATTACCGTGATAATCGTCCATGATATCCATGTCGGTTTCCAATTTACGAAAATAGGGGAGTACGTTAATGTAACTCCATTCGTCGTTTCCCCAGGAAGCCCATGAATCGTAATCTTCAGGGACACCTCTAAGGAAGACTTGCCCATTTATAGCACTGGTACCTCCTACAATCTTGCCTCTGGGGATCGCTATGGGAGGTTGTTCTTCGGTTGCTTTACCTGTGAAGGACCAGTTGTGAGGTGCTCCCATTTCGGAAGCGGTTGGTGCGTATCCATATTTCACATCATCAGGATATTGTTCGAAATCAGCGTAATCTGGTCCCGCTTCCAGGAGTAGAACAGATCGATCCGGAGATTCAGAAAGTCGAGTGGCTATTGTTCCTCCAGCTGAACCTGCTCCTATGACGATTGCATCGTATTTCATGAATTACTCCTTTCAGATGTGAGTTTGTTCTTGACGATGGACTCAAGATAGAGAATATGCCGGGGAACCGGTAATGGTCGAGTCCGGATGGATGCAGCATTTTTAGTTATAGTAGGGTCGGCCGGAACCTAATTTGATACCAAAAATCATACCACAGTAAACTAAGGCTACTGTGACAATAATTAACTTGGTTAGCACTGTAATCATCAAACCTCTATCATATTTAAAGGGAACTAACATTATAGGGTAGTAAGTGTTATGAAAATTTTGATAACTGGGGCTTCTGGTTTTATTGGCAGACACCTCTGCGAGGCATTTTCAGAAGACAATCACGAATTGGTTGCATTGACACGGTCAAAGGATAATTTAGCTTCAAGCAGTAATCTATTCACGTCAATTTACGAATGGGACGGTTATTCTTTGCCCGCAACTGATCAGCTGATAAGGGACTGTGACGTCGTAATTAATTTGGCAGGAGAATCAATACGAGGATATTGGACAAAACGTAAACGGAATACATTACGTACAAGTCGGGTATTAGCAACTCGAGCTTTGGTGAATGCATTTAAACCACTGGGAGATAATGGACCAGTTTTAATTTCCGCTAGTGCGACGGGTTATTACGGAGATAGGAAAGAGGAAAAATTAACGGAACAGTCTAGTCGAGGCACATCATTTTTATCGGAGTTAACTTCGGCTTGGGAGGAGGAGGCACTCCATTTCAATAACCCTTCGGAGAAGGTCGCACTTCTACGTTTTGGAGTGGTTTTGGGTGGAAACGGTGGTTTGGTAGCCGGACTAAGACCTATTTACAATATCGGGATGGGAGGAACTCTGGGGAAAGGAAATCAGTGGTGGCCTTGGATTCACATAGAGGATGTAACCGCGATAATTAAATTTGTGATTGACCAACAGCTGGCTGGTCCAGTTAATGTTGTGTCACCGTTTCCAGAGAGGCAAACAATGTTTTCTCAGAAATTTGCAAGAAGTCTAGCCAGACCAAACATTTTCAGAATTCCCGCGACTATGATCAAAGTTGCGGCGGGAGGGTTGGCCGAGGAAATGCTGTCTAGCAGGAAGGTAATTCCTGAAAAGTTAACATTCAATCAATATCAATTCAAATATCCGGATTTAAATAGTGCTTTAGAGGCGTTGTAAAGATGACCGATAATATTATCGACCAATCATTTACAATTGGATAACCCAAAGAAGGTATCTTTGACTTTTTTCTTCTGCTGAAGATTTGGAGAGGCTAACCCCACCTTGGCTAAATTTTAAAATAATGAGTGCGCTCCCAATAGATATGGACGCTGGAACAGTAATTGAATATCAAATCCAACTGCACGGAATCCGGATAAGATGGAAGAGTGAAATTACTCTGTGGGATCCACCTCATAGATTTTGCGATGTACAACGCAAAAGACCTTGCAAAAAATGGGTAAACGAACACATTTGTGAAACGTCCAATGTAGGAACATTAATTAGGGACAGATTTAACTATGAGGTGATCGGAGGAAATTTGATTAATAAATTATTCGTTAAGAAAGATTTGGATAAGATATTTTATTATCGGCAAGCGAATCTGTTGTCTATATTTAACGACGAGTGCAACAAATCCTAAACCAGAAATTCCTCAATGGAGTGTGTGTGATTCGGGTGGTGTTAAAAGACCAATCCAAACCGTAATTACCGGTTACTCTAGGGCTCGCGCTTGTTTAAAAATTACGCATTGAATCAACGCCAGAATTACG
>CESY01163358.1_pt1 | contig 12936 bp, 10 predicted proteins | sample 531201 | NCBI WGS metagenome assembly CESY01 (sample SAMEA2622048, study PRJEB7988) | marine metagenome | biome: marine biome (ENVO:00000447); feature: mesopelagic zone (ENVO:00000213); material: "saline water (ENVO:00002010), including plankton (ENVO:xxxxxxxx)" | depth 488 m | reverse complement strand
TTGGAAGAAAAAACAGCCCTTTCTTCCGGATCATTAAAATTAGAATTAATGATTGAAACGACCCAATCAATTCTGGACAGCAATGGAAATTCTGCGTTACCCGCATTGGTAAAAGCATCTAATGGTCGATGTGTTGGCGCCCATTTTGGTGTCTATGATTATACAGCATCCACAAATATCACAGCAGTGCATCAAAGTATTACTCATCCAAATTGTGATTTTGCTCGTCATATGATGCAGGTTGCATTGGGTGGAACTGGCGTGCGATTATCAGACGGCGCTACCAATATTATACCCGTTGGTCCCCATAGACCCAGTGGCGGAAATCTGCTGACTGAAAGCCAGAGTGAAGAAAATAAGCAAGTGGTTTATGATGCATGGCGATTGAATTTTAACAATGTAAACCACTCCCTAAAACATGGATATTATCAAGGGTGGGATTTACATCCAAGTCAACTACCATTACGCTATGCGGCAGTGTATTCATTTTTTCTGGACGGATTGGCATCCACATCATTACGGTTAAAATCATTTATGAATAAAGCGGCACGAGCAACATTAATTGGTGATGTTTTCGATGATGCAGCCACAGGACAATCACTGTTGAATTATTTTCTTCAAGGTATTAGTTGTGGTGCCATTTTAGAAAAAGATGCAGAAAAAACAGGACTCACTCTTGAAGAAATTCGAACACGTTCATTCAAAAAGATTTTAGAAGGGAGATAATCATGAAATGTCAAATTACAACCCACGTTTTAGACTTGATTAAAGGTACGCCAGCTAATAATATCCCTGCTGTGCTGGAAAAATTAAATAATTCCAAATCATGGGAAGCCATCGGAAACGGTACAACAAACGATGATGGCAGAATTGAAAAATTATTAGGAGAAGGCGATACAATTTCATCGGGAACCTATCGATTAACATTTGACGTTACTTCCTATTTTGAATCACAGCAATCGGATAGTTTCTATTCGTCTATCCCAATTATTTTCAATATTACAAACACAAGCCGACACTATCATATACCATTATTATTGAGTCGATTTGGTTATTCCACATACAGGGGAAGTTAAAAAATGGAATGGTATAAAATTTCTGAACTCCTTAATCTGGTCTTCCGCTGGTTTCACATTCTTGCTGGAATTAGCTGGATTGGACAAACATATTTATTCAATTGGATGGAAAGGACACTACCGCTGGAAGTCGATTCAGATGCTGATGAAAATGTTTCGGGACAACTTTGGATGGTCCATGGGGGTGGATTTTATTTGGTGGAAAAACAGACCAAACCCAAAGTGATGCCACGAACACTCCATTGGTTTAAATGGGAATCAGCGCTAACCTGGATTAGCGGATTATTTCTACTCATTATTGTCTATTATATGGGCGGACTTATGCTTGAACCCGATTCAGAAATGAGTGAATTAACCGCCAGTTTAATTGGAATAAGCGTATTGGTATTTGGCTTTGGTATCTATCATTTATTATGGTCATCTCTAATTGGGAAAAATGAATATGTGGGCGCGGCCATTTCTCTAATACTCATTATTGGTTTATTTGTTGGGCTGGATCAAATATTTAGTTCCCGGGCAGCTATGATGCATATTGGCGCTTTATTTGGTACCATTATGGCTGCCAATGTTTGGATGATTATTCTCCCCAATCAGAGAAAAATGATTACTGCCGTAGAAAATAATCAACAACCGGATATGCTATTGGCGGTCAAAGCAAAAGGCTGTTCAAAACATAATACATTTATGTCTGTTCCCGTTATTTTCATTATGATAAGCAGCCACTTCCCGGTTACCACTTATGGGAATACCGACAATTGGCTCATACTTGGCATATTTATTCTTATCGGCTGGGCAGGGGCAAAGTGGATGAGGGGGTAAACTGAAGTACCTCGTGGTTATTCCCCAATATCTTCGTTCCAAATCTCAGGATTTTTCTCAATATATGACCTAAGCATGTCTATACAATCCTGCGATTTTAAGTTGATTATTTCAACTCCTTTTTCTTTTAACCAATCAATTCCACCTTTAAAATTAGCGGATTCTCCCACCACAACTTTCCCTATTTTGAATTGAATAATCAATCCACTGCAATAGTAACAGGGTGCCAGTGTTGTCACCATTATTTTGTCTATGTATGTTGTTTGTCTCCCGGCTTTACGAAAAGCATCTGTTTCACCGTGAACAGAAGGATCTCCTTCCTGTACTCTGCGGTTATGCCCACAACCTAAAAGAGTACTTTCGGTATCAAATAAAGCGGCACCAATAGGAATACCGCCCTCGGATAAACCGATTCTGGCCTCTTCTATAGCCACATGTAACATTGCTTGATAGTCAGGTTCCATTTATTTAATGTGTATATGGGAAAAACTCACCAGCCTTGCTAACCAGTTAATTCCGGTGGTGCGAAGATAAACATTAGATGCATAGTGGTGGAGATGTTAAAAAGAACCAGCACTTATCTTTTAATAGCCACATACTTATGGATAGTGCCAAATCCACCAATTCATATTTAGGTTATGTCTAGTTTTTTGCGATACGATCTTTCCATGATTCCTTACCCTCGGTATGAGAAACTTCAACCATGGTGATGCAATCAGGCACAGGACAAACGAGCATACAGAGATTACAACCAATACATTCTTTCTCATCCACAAAGGGAACATGGCTCATTGCGGGTTCTCCTCCATCATGCCAAATAGGAGGCATCACTTCTGTGCGAGGTCCAAAACCATGATCCGGTTCTCCATGCCACCCATGGCATGGGCCTTTCTGAGTATGGATACACTGGTGAGCGCCATCAAGGCATGCCACATAGCACAGGCCACATCCAATGCATTTATCTGAATCAATGTTTGCAATGATGTCATAGTTTAGATCTAGTTTTCCCCAGTCAACAAACCCGGGAAGTGCCTGACCTGTGAGCTCACTGGCCGATTTTATCCCTTTATCGTTTAAATAGTTATTGAGTCCATCGATCATATCATCCACGATTCGGTAGCCGTAGTGCATCACAGCTGTGCAAACCTGGATGGTGGTCGCTCCAAGTGCTATGAATTCTGCCGCATCCTGCCAGGTTGAGATACCCCCAATTCCAGAGATAGGCACATTTATTTGTGGGTCTTTCCCCAGTACTGCCAGCATGTGAAGAGCGATGGGTTTTACTGCAGGGCCGCAATACCCACCGTTGGTACTTTCTTTCCCAACACTTGGCTTTGGCACAAGGGTATCGAGGTCCACACCTATGATGGATTTGATGGTGTTTATAAGCGCAATACCGTCACAACCTCCGTTCACTGCTGCAATGCCCGGCTCCCGGATATCTATCACATTGGGAGAAAGTTTGACAAACACAGGTACCTTCGAGAACTCTTTTGCCCAGGAAGTGATCTCCTCCAAGACTTTAGGCTCCTCAGCTACGGCACTGCCCATACCCCTTTCACACATCCCGTGAGGACATCCGAAGTTAAGTTCCAGCCCATCAGCTCCTGCATCTACCGATCGCTTGATTATCTCCCGCCATTCATCTTTGGTTTCCACCATTAATGATGCAATAACCACATTATCTGGATATCTTTTTTTTACTTCATAAATTTCTTTGAAATTAGCATCCAAAGGACGGTCTGTGATGAGTTCAATATTATTGAAACCCATGACTTTTGTCCCTGAATAATCAACAGCGCCAAATCGAGAGTTCACATTAACGATAGGTTCACCCAGGGTTTTCCATACGGCACCGCCCCATCCCGCATCGAAACCACGCATCACCTGCTCACCCGTATTTGTAGGAGGCGCTGAAGCCAGCCAGAATGGGTTGGGACTTTTGATTCCGCAAATATTTACGGATAAATCAGCCATTATATAAATCCTTAATTTTCATTATTTGAAACAAAAGACTTGAAATATTTTTCGCCGTGCAGACTCGGTGAAATTCCTAGATTTCTCAATATATCGAATGCAGCTTCCCTGCCATCCTGGGCAGCATTCACTACTTCTTTCCCTCCATTGATGCAATCGCCTCCGGCATACACTTTTGGATTGGCTGTACACCGAGTCTTTGAATCCACCACGACTGTTCCCTGATCGTCTACCTCAATCTCGGGAGAAATTTTAGACATATGTTTGAGCTGACCTACAGCTTCTACAACCCAGTCGCAGGAAAGATCAAAAATGTCATTGGAAATAGTGGACGTAACTTTCAGAGCTTTTATCTGTTCACCATTGTGGATGACTTCCAATGGGGTCACATTCTCAACTAACCGTACACCGTAACGACTGGCTGCCACCATCTCATGTTCATATCCTGTCATTTCTTTTCTGGAACGACGGTAAAGCAATCGGACATCTTTTACACCAAGCATGGCTAATTCCCGGGAGATGTCAATTGCCGTATTCCCGCCACCGATGATGAGGACAGTATTTAATCCATCAGGAAGAGAGAAATCGGGATCGTTCTTTATTTTACGGATGAGGTCTGTTGCGCTCCAGACACCGGAACTGTCATGTCCCTGTAGTTCCAGACGTCTGCCCGTACCCAATCCAATACCAATAAAAACGGCTTCATATTCTTCAATCAACTGTTCCAGTGATATATCTTTTCCAATCTCCACTCCTGTCTTTAATTCTACACCATGCCGTAAGATCCAATTCACTTCTTCTATAGAATCCTCTGTCTGAATTTTGTACGGTGCCACAGCTGTTGTGTTTAATCCACCTGGCAGGGCGTCTTTTTCAAAAATAACCGATTCAATCCCATCCAAGGCAAGATAGGCAGCACAGGCTAACGAAGCCGGTCCGGCTCCAATGAGCGCTACTTTTTTCTCAGATTTCTTGCTATTGGGTGGGAATAACCTTTTCCCTGTACTTTCTTCAATCTCCAGAGCTTTTTCGGTAGCATATCGCTGAAGCTGACCAATCTGAATTGGGGAGGAGTTCAGATCATTATAAACACAAGCGCCCACACACAACTCCTCCACCGGACAGATCCGTCCCGTGGTATAACCCAGCATGTTTGCCTCAAAGATAACTTTGGCGCTTCCGATAATATTTCCGGTAGAAATTTTCTTAATAAATGCGGGAATATCAATTCCTGTGGGACAGGCGGAAATGCAGGGTGCATCATAGCAGTTGAGACACCGATTCGCTTCGATGAGAGCTTCGGCTGCCGAATAGAGTGGCTTATAATCGGAAAATTGCTTCTCCAGTCGATTCGGGGAGAGGGCGTGTTTGGAACTTGTATCGTCACTCATGAATCAATTTAAATAATTTATTCCATGGCAGCAAAACTGTCGTTCAGAATACCAATGGCTTCTTCCACCTCACTTTTGGTGATATTCAAAGGTGGCGAAATTCGTATGGCATTTCCGTAGAGTCCGCCTCTGCCGATGAGGAGGCCACGGGCCTTCGTCTCTTCCATAAGGTGGTCAGCAGCACTCGGATTCGGGGTTCGGTCTTTCTTTGTCTCATCCACTACCAACTCAATTGCCTGCATCAGACCCATACCTCTCACATCACCGATGACCTGTGGGTGCTTTTCCTGAAGCTGTTCCAATCCGTTTCTCAGGATGTTTCCCGTCTCCGTTGCATTTTTGTCCAACTTATCTCGCTGTATCACATTGATAGTCGCTTTGGCTGCAGCGCAACTCACCGGATTGCCTCCAAAGGTAGATATAGTATTCTTGGTGAGAGCATTGGCAATGTCGCTTGTGGTTACCACAGCAGCGAGGGGCAATCCGTTGGCAATTCCCTTCGCCACGGTTATCATGTCCGGCTCAACATCGTACTGCTCAATCCCCCACATTTTTCCGGTACGGCCAAAACCGGTCTGAACCTCATCAGAAATAAAAACCCCTCCGTATTTGCGAATGATTTCAGCTACAATTTTGAAATACTCTGGCGGCGGAGTGATAAATCCGCCAACGCCCTGAATCGGTTCTACCAGTATCCCGGCTATTTGACCAGTTGTGGTGGTCTGAATCAATTCTTCCACGTCTTCTGCACAGGCAACTCCGCACTCAGGATAAGTAAGTTTAAGAGGACAGCGGTAGCAGTAAGGAGAGAGAGCATGTTTGATAGCAGAAACTTGTGTCGGCAAAGCTCTCCAAGAAGCGTGGGCGGTGAGAGACTGAGCCAAAAGCGACCGACCTGAATAACCGTGGCGGAGAGCGATGAGTTCATTATTCTCTGTATAGAGTTGCGCCATCATCACTGCAGTCTCATCCGCCTCCGTTCCGGATGCTGTGAAAAAGCACTTATCAAGTTTTCCGGGTGCAAGATTTACAAGTTTTTCTGCAAACTCTACAACAGGTAAGGTGGGATAGAGAGATGAAACGTGAGTCAGATTATTGATCTGGGCAATGACTTCCCGGTTTACATCCTCATTTGCGTGTCCTACGGAGACCGTCAAAATCCCTCCAAAAAAGTCAAGATAGGAGTTACCTTCCATATCCTTTACCCGTGCTCCTTTAGCTTTAGAAACCGCAATGGGTTCATTATAAAAATTTTTAACAGCAGGAAAAAGGTAATCTTGGTGCTTTTTTCTCACGTCTTCGCTGTTCATTCTAACTTCCTCATATTTTTTACAGGGCGGTCAATTCTTTGTACGATTCCGGTCTTCTGTCTCTAAAGAACTGCCAGGTTGCTCGAACTTCTTCTATCAATTCGAGATCGATTTCCGTAACTAGTAATTCATCTTTATCTTCGGAGGCAGTAGCAACTATTTGTCCTCTTGGATCGACAAAGTAGGAACTGCCGTAAAATTCACCCAGATCCCATGGTTTTTCGATCCCGATTCTATTAACACACCCCATGAAATACCCGTTAGCTACGGCATGAGCAGGCTGTTCCAGCTTCCAGAGGTATTGTGATAATCCCTTAACCGTAGCAGATGGGTTATAAACAATTTCAGCACCGTTGAGTCCAAGAGCTCGTGCGCCTTCAGGAAAATGACGGTCATAGCAAATGTATACTCCAACTTTGGCATAAACTGTCTCAAACACGGGATATCCAAGATTCCCCGGTCGGAAAAAGAATTTTTCCCAAAATCCTGATGTATGGGGTATGTGGGTCTTGCGGTATTTACCCATGTAAGTCCCATCTGCATCAATGACTGCAGCGGTGTTGTAGAGCACTCCTGCCTGCTGTTTCTCAAAAATAGGAACCACCATAACCATCTGATACTTCTTCGCATATTGCTGCATCCGCTCGACAGTGGGACCGGGAATGGTCTCAGCAGAGACATACCATTTTGCATCCTGACCGGGACAGAAATAGGGGGTGGTAAATATTTCCTGGAGACAAAGGATCTGAACACCTTGCTTTCCAGCTTCCTCAATAAAGGGAATATGTTTCTGAATAATTGCCTCTTTGATTTCTTCAATCGTTCCATCTCCCTCTGACTTGGGAATGCTTATCTGAATTAGCCCTGATTTGACAATTCTTGCCATAATTTTCTCCTAAATGAATCGGCCAAAAAAACCGTTTGAATCACTTGGTTTTTAGTATTTTAATCAAAATAATTACATTTTATCCCGAATACAACCCTCGCTTCAAAAATTGTCCATCTCCTTTTCTCCCTACGTATTCACAATTTTCAACGATAACCTTACCCCGGGAAATGACCGTTTCGGAGACACCTGTCACCTCAAACCCTTCATAAGCGTTATAGTCCACGTTCATGTGGTGCGTTACGGAATTATTTACGCTGATGGTCTCCTTTCGGTTTGGATTGAAAATCACAATATCGGCATCGCTTCCCACGGCGACTGTTCCCTTTTTGGGAAACAATCCAAACATTTTAGCCGATGCAGTTGAGGTCAACTCGACAAATCTGTTCAGTGAAATTCGCTCGCCAACGACCCCACCGTTAAAGATAAGGCTCATCCTATTTTCTATTCCGGGACCTCCATTGGGTATCTTAGAAAAGTCATTAATACCCTGCTCTTTTTGTTCCTTATAACAGAATGGACAGTGGTCGGTGGAAATGGACATCAGGTCACCCATCTGCAATCCTCTCCAAAGTTCGTCCTGGTTCCACTTTTCCCGGAGAGGTGGTGTCATGACATATTTTGCCCCTTCAAACCCCTCCTGCTCGTAATAAGAGTGGTCGAGAAAAAGGTACTGTGGACAGGTTTCAGCAAAAGCGTGAATACCCCTGTCTCTTGCCAGTACTACCTGTTCCAGAGCATCGGCGGAAGATAGATGGACAATGTAAACAGGGACATTGGCTACTTCTGCAATGGCAATGGAGCGGTGAACACCTTCGGCTTCCATTCTTGTGGGGCGTGTGAGAGCATGCCATTTAGGATCGGTTTTCCCTTCTGCAAGAGCGCTTTTCACAATTTCATCAATGACAATTCCGTTTTCTGCATGCATACAGATCACCGTTCCGTCTTCCCCTGCTTTTCGCATGGCACGAAATAGTGTACCATCGTCAACATAAAGCACACCCGGATAAGCCATGAATAGTTTATAGGAGGTAACCCCTTCATCCGCAAGTTTTCGCATTTCCGGCACTCGGTTGTCTTCCAGATCAGTGATGACCATATGAAAACCGTAGTCTATCGCTGTTTTCCCTTCCGCCTTTTTGTGCCATGTATCCAGAGCCTCCAAGGTGGAATGTCCTTTTGTCTGGATCGCAAAGTCAATGAGGGTGGTAGTGCCACCGTGAGCCGCTGCACGTGTACCTGTTTCGAAATCATCTGCTGAAATGGTACCGGCAAAGGGCATGTCAAGGTGAGTATGGGGATCTATACCACCGGGGATAACATATTTATCCTGAGCATCGATGACTCTATCAGCCTTCACATCCAGATTTTTTCCTATCAGGCAAATCTGTTCATTTTCAACAAAAATATCTCCCTTGTAATCATCTACAGCTGTAATGACTCGACCGTTTTTTATGAGCAGTGACATTTTGTAATTCTCCTGTCCAATTAATCCTTTATTACATACGTCCCCAAGCGGTCAATCCCCGCTCTTCATCAGTTCCCGGGATAGTGTTGTCCAATAAAAGAGCAATAAAAGCTCCTACTGCCATCCCAGTACTTCCCAGGGTGTTAATTATATTTGATAGCCATTCAAGATCAAGTGTTAAAGGGTTAGAAGCAAAATACTCCGGTACACTCAATCCCATGAAAAACGCAAAACCAAGAATAAAAAGATTCCGGGTAGAATTCAGGTCCACGAACTGGAGATTAGATAATCCCACAGCAGCAATCATACCGAACATGGCGCAATACATACCGCCCACAATTGGACTTGGAATAGTGGTAAAAAGAGCACCAAACTTTGAAACCGTACCTAATAAAATCATGATGATTGCTCCAGCTTGAACCACTCTTCTCGAACCCACACGGGTGAGTCCGATTGCGCCAATATTTTCGCTGTAGGAGGTGGTACCATTTCCGGTACCGAAGAGCCCTGCCACAAAGCATCCAATTCCCTCAAAAGTGATTCCCCGGTTGATGAGTCGTTTATCAGGTGTAGGCGCACCACTCAGGCGGGCACAGGCATAATAGTCACCGATTGATTCCACCATGGAAGCGATGTAACCGGCCAGCATCCCCACAAAGGCTGCAATCCCAAACTGCGGAATCCCCCACTGCAACGGATACGGCACCCGAAGCCAGGGTGCATTCCTCAGATTTTCCATACTGGTAAAAGAGGGATGACCTACAGTGAAAACACCAGCTACCGTTAAAATTGCTGCTGCTGCCCAGGCTGTCAGAATCGCCAGCAGAATGGGATAAAGTTCAAACGAACGATGTTTGGATTTAAGATACTGACTGAAAAGGATGATCAGAATAATGGTTAATCCTCCAACGGGCCAGTGAGTTCCTGCCATGGGAGCGCCAAATTTGAAGAGAGCCAATCCAATCAGGGCAATCGTTGGGGCAATAGTGATAGGACCTACAAAACGGAGGAGTCTGCCCACCAGTCCGGTGGCACCCACGCCAATTTCCACAAGGGACCCAAGGATAATAGCACCCTGAACGTGTTGCATCCGCACCTCCCAACCTGAATTGTTCAAAGCTGCCATCCCGCAGACAGCAATAGTTGGTGCTAAAAAGGAAAACGTTCCACCCTGAACAATGGGAAGACGGTTTCCCCAGGTTGTTTGAAGCAATGTGGTTATACCGCTGACAAAAAACATGGTTGCAATGAGCCATCCTAACTCCACCGGTTTGTCTTCTAACCCAAGAGGTTTACTCAGGATAAGCGGTATTGCCAGCGTGGAACCAAACATAGTGAGGTAATGCTGTAATCCCAGAACAGTGGTCTCAACCAAAGGCGGTTTATCATCAATGCTGTACAAAAGGTTATTGTTCTTGTTCACCATAATTAATTTCCGGACTTAATAAAAAAATATAAGGGATTGAAATAATCAACTCATCCAGTTTGTTCTGGCTTCCGGATTCCACTTGGTCGTGGTTTTTTTCAGCTTGGTCCAAAACTCAATGGAGCTTTTGCCAGTAATATCTCCTGTGCCGAATTTGGATTCATTCCAACCACCAAAAGAGAACGGTTCCCTTGGAACAGGAACACCAATGTTGACACCGATCATACCAGCACTGGCCCGTTCCGTCACATAATTTGCGAGGCTTCCTGATTGAGTGAAAACCGATGCTGCGTTACCGTAAGGAGATTTGTTTTCAATCTTTAGGGCTTCGTCCACGGTGTCCACTCTCATAATTGCCAGTACAGGACCAAACACTTCTTCTTTGGCAATTTTCATATCCGGTGTGACACAGTCAAGTACCGTTGGTCCAACGTAATATCCATTTTTCTTACCTTTGACATTAACCCCACGGCCATCCACAAGAATTTTAGCGCCTTCCGATTCAGCGTCTGTGATATAACCTTCTATCCGTTCTTGTGCCTGTTTTGAGATTACAGCTCCCAGATTCTCCCCAGGAACAATTTTCTTTACTTCCTTGCAAAGGCTATTGATAATTGAGTCAGTATTTCCGACAGCTACCATGGCAGCAGCAGCCATACATCGCTGTCCAGCACATCCTGTCATGGATGCTGCAACGTTGGTAGCAGTCATTTCTTCATTCGCATCTGGAAGAACAATGAGATGGTTTTTTGCTCCCCCAAGACATAAAACCCGTTTGAAATTTCCACTTGCTTTTCTATATACAATTTTTGCCACTCTGGTAGATCCTACAAAAGTAACTGCGTCTATTCCCGGATGCTCACAAATGGCTTCTACGGTTTCCCTGCCGCCATGAATAACATTTAAAACACCTTCCGGCAAACCTGCATCAGAAAGCAATTCAGCAATACGGTTAGCACTTAACGGAACCTGTTCCGAGGGTTTCAGTATCATTGTATTTCCCAAGGTGATTGCGTTGGGGATTTTCCAGTTTGGTACCATATTGGGAAAATTAAAAGGGGTAATACTAGCTACCACTCCGAGGGGATACCTTTCAGAGCGACATTCTACACCGCGGCTTACCATTTCTATTTCTCCCAGGCATAACTGTGGGAGAGAAGTAGCAAACTCTGCCATCTCGATGGAAACACTTACCTCTGCTCGTGCCTCATCTATGGTTTTCCCATTTTCCTCGGTAATCAGTGCTGCAAGTTCTTCAAAGTTTTTTTCCAAAAGGCGGCGATATCGAAAAATAATTTGTGCCCTATCCTTAAGAGATAAGTTAGCCCAATTAGGAAATGCCTTTTTTGCTCCGGCAACAGCATCATTCAATGCATCAGCCGAAGACAGCGGTACCTGAGTAATAACCTCGCCATTCAGTGGGCTAAATACATCAAGAAACTTCCCATTGGAAGACTTGGATTCACCTTCAATAAAATTAGTGAGAATTGAATACTTCATTGATTTATTTTCATAATTTCTTTGTGAGATTAACTCTCATCTAAGAGTTAAAACTATCTATTTTGTTTCACTTTTATTCGAATAAAAGGTTACTTTTTCCCTTTCTTTGCTTTCCTATGAAACAAGAATTTAAAACAGGAAAGGAAGATTAATGGATGTTTTCCTGTTCACTGCTAAAATTACCCCATCCCCACTTTTTACAAAGAGGTGGCTACTTCAACAGCACCATGTATAAATTCTTTCAATGAAAAAATATCGTATTAACAATATAAAATTCAAAGTTTCACATATATTGTTTTGCATATTGTACTCTGTATTGTTGTATATAGTATACAATGCTATAAACTTTGAAAAAACTGCCAAATGGTTCTACCTAAAAAATGAATTTGATTATATCGGAATAAGCGCATTTTATATTGCGGGTTTATGCATTTCTATTGCTGTATTCACACTTTTGGCTCATCGGTGGACGATTAAACCACTGGCAATTATCATTATTATATTGAGTGGAGCATCAGCCTATTTTATTTCTAAATATAATGTTGCCATAGATCATCATATGATAAAGAATGCAATAAATACTGATACTACAGAAGTTCGGGGGCTGTTATCAGTTCAAATGATACCATATTTTTTATTCTTGATGGTATTACCAATCATGGCAATTCTTTTTCTCCAAGTAACCTTTGTAGGTTCAGTAAAATATTTATTTCAATCTGTTACTATATTTGCCTTAGCGCTTATTATAGCTATAGGGTTACTATATGCACAGTTTGATCCCATACACCGCGCTGCGAATATGTCTAAAAAATATATATTTCATCAACTAATCCCACTAAATCACATAACAAGTATTTTTAACATAATTCAGAATTATGTAAAAACATATCTCCCAGAAAAAGATAAAAAGCACATTAATGTTTCTGCCCACACATCAACACAAGATGATTTAGTAGTTGTGCTGGCAGTTGGAGAATCAGCAAGGCAGAAAAATTTTAGCTTATATGGATACACCAGAAAAAACACTAATCCAATCTTATCAAAAGATAAAAATCTTCACATGCTTAATGGAGTAGCAACTTT
>CESY01073863.1_pt1 | contig 13234 bp, 14 predicted proteins | sample 531201 | NCBI WGS metagenome assembly CESY01 (sample SAMEA2622048, study PRJEB7988) | marine metagenome | biome: marine biome (ENVO:00000447); feature: mesopelagic zone (ENVO:00000213); material: "saline water (ENVO:00002010), including plankton (ENVO:xxxxxxxx)" | depth 488 m | reverse complement strand
AGCCTATAAGTAGTTAAACACTTTACACAGAAATGGCTCGATTGCTGGCCTTACAAAACTCTTGTTTCAGTTCGTCATAACTTGTAACAGATGGAAACTGAGGGAACTCTTCTATCACTTTGTCAGGAGCCTTAAACAAAATTCCCGCATCTGCCTCACTTAGCATCGTGGTATCGTTATAGGAATCACCCGAAGCTATCACACGATAATTCAGTCCGTGGAATGCCATCACGCATTGTCGTTTAGGGTCTTCTTGCCTCAGCTTGTAGTCGATAATGGCGCCATTTTCATCAGTCACTAACCTATGGCAAAACAATGTCGGGAAATTAAGCTGACGCATTAGCGGGTGAGAAAATTCGTAAAAAGTATCAGAAAGAATAACAACCTGGAAATGTTCTTTTAACCAATCCACGAAGCCTTTAGCACCCGGCAACGGAACCATAGTGGCAATTACTTCTTGTATATCATGCAAGCCTAGCTGGTTCTCATTAAGCAATCTAAGACGTTGTTTCATCAGCACATCATAGTCAGGAATGTCTCGAGTTGTTGCCCTCAACTCATCGATTCCCGTTTTTTCGGCGAAACCAATCCAGATCTCCGGTACCAGCACACCTTCTAAATCGAGACAGGCTATTTCCATAGCAGTAATCACTCCCAGTCCTTGACTCAAAGAGCGTCAATGTAGCAAATAGCACTTCAAGGTAACAGTTTCAATCAACATGAAAGATCAAGACTGAAACTGGATATAGGAATGTTTTAATATCCGATATCTGGGTCATGTTAAGAAGCGACCTCGGAAAATCTAACTGTATACAATCCTAAATTTTTTCACGTGGAACATAGGGCGCCCACGTTTTACGAATACTGAGTTTCAACTTTACCCACCACTATAAACAACCTAGAATGCGCCCCCGTCAACCCTCCATGCGAAAAAGACTAAGTTTGGACAAGATTTCTCGTGCTGAATCATAAAGAGATACAACGGCTTAACAAGAAGCTGGAAGATTCTCACCCTAAAGATGTGCTGGATGAGGTAACCAAACTAATACCGGGCATTTCCATCTCATTTAGTGGGGCCGAGGATGTGGTGCTAATTGATCTAGCCAGCAAACTTGATCCTACCCCGCCTGTATTTACACTGGATACAGGCCGGCTTCATCCCGAGACCTATCACTTCATCGAAAGCGTTAGGCAGCATTACAAGATCCGAATTGAAGTTCTCTATCCGGATTCAAGTGCTTTAGAATTATTCATTAAAAACAAGGGATTATTTAGCTTTTATAAAGACGGTCATCAAGAATGTTGTGAGATCAGAAAGGTCGCTCCACTTCGTAGAAAGCTTACGACCATGAACGGTTGGATTACCGGACAAAGAAGGGATCAGAGCTCAACCCGAGCCCATATATCGTTACTTGAGCTAGATAGAACTTTTTCTACAGAATCACACCAGATTATTAAAGTAAATCCGTTGGCAAACTGGGACTCTCAAAAAGTCTGGGACCATATCCGCCTATTAGAAATCCCTTATAACAAATTACATGATCGAGGCTATGCGAGTGTCGGCTGCGAACCTTGCACTAGACCTATTGGCCCAAATCAACATGAGCGAGAAGGCCGATGGTGGTGGGAGGAAACAACGGTCAAAGAATGCGGCTTACACCCAACCAACGCCGGACCGAAAGATTAGACCAAAATATTGGTCACTCATTAACTCATCCAAGCTCACTGGGTACTCATGGAATTTTTACTACATATCATCGCGGGAGCGAGCGTTGGATTTGCCATCGGCTTGACTGGAGTTGGCGGTGGATCACTAATGACCCCTTTGTTGCTTGTATTCGGTTACCCAGCTCCTGTGGCGATTGGAACTGACCTCTTATATGCATCGATCACCAAAGCAGGTGGCGCCTTCGCTCATCATCGGATGGGTAATGTGGACTGGAAAGTAGTCTTCATACTTGCTTTAGGAAGCATCCCTGTCTCTATCTTACTTCATATGTTGGTTCTGAATCCGCAATTCCAGGATTCTGCTCAATTCGAAGAATTATTAACCTTTAGCTTGGGTTTAATGTTAATAGTTACCGCTATCATATTAATAATTCGGGATAAAATGAGAAGTAATGCCATCGAAGGAAAACCAAATTTCTTAATGCCCGTTATCCACAGACACCGCAGTTTAGTCACCTGGGTGATGGGAGCCCTACTTGGAGTTTGTGTAACCCTGTCTTCAGTTGGTGCCGGCGCCTTCGGCGCGGCCATACTGCTAACCATTTATAGCCAGATTCCGGCTGCTAGAATTATCGGCACTGATATCGCCCATGCCGTGCCTTTAACCTTTATAGCCGGTATAGGATATCTGCTAGCCGGATACGTTAACCTTCCCCTTTTAGGCAGCCTTCTTATAGGTTCACTGCCTGCAATTCACCTGGGAAGTCGTCTCAGTAGCCAAGTTCCTGAAAGGCTACTGCTACAGATCCTTACAATTATTCTGCTGAGCTTAGGGATTTATTATAGTCTATCTAATATTTAACTTTAATATATTCTCTTAAATTATTGTTTTAAATCTTCTTATTAGAAACCCCATGTGGAACGTGCCCTGTAGCAACGTGATTCCTCGCAGATTCGCAGTGACCCTGTTGATCGTCAAAGAATACGTCAGCGTCAAAAGCTTGGAGAAATTTTCCTTTATCTCGGCCTCCCAAAAACAAGGATTCGTCTATACGAATATTCCATGCTCGGAGCGTTTTAACAACCCGCTCGTGAGCTGGCGCGGCACGAGCGGTAATTAGACAGGTCCGAATCGGCGACTGTTCAGGCGGAAACGCACGTTGAATTTTTTGCAGAACAGCTAAAAACGGCTTAAATGGGCCCCCGCTTAGGGGTTCGTTGGCAGCTTTACTTTCATTTTGCGTAAACGCTTTCAAACCATGATTTTTATATATTTCTTCTGATTCATCGGAAAAAAGAACCGCATCGCCATCAAAGGCAATTTTAAGTAATTCACTCTGCGTAGTGGGTTTTTTAGAAGGTAAAATTGTGGCGGCGGCAACGCCCAACTCCAGAGCTTGGCGCACATCTGCTCCATCCGCAGAAAGAAATAAGTGACTATTGAAGGCTGAAATATAGCGGTACGGACTATCTCCTCCGCTAAACGCCGCTCGAGTTATGTCTAATCCATAATGCTGTATTGAATTAAAGATTCTCAGCCCTGTATCAGCGCTATTTCTCGAAAGCAAAATCACTTCAACTGGCGATTCTTCTAGTAACTTATTAAGTTGCAGCAATTTCTGAACCAGGACAAAAGCAACTCCCTGTTCCAGGGGGACCTCTTCCCGTGCTATTTGATATTCCTGATAAGCGTCCAGACCTTGCTCTTTGAAGACTTGATGACTTTGATCAAGATCAAACAAAGCCCGTGATGAAATAGCTATAACTAAAGAGTCAATCTTGTCCTGGTTTGAGTTTGACATAATAGATTTAATTCAGAATTTACCGCTATACCTACTGGAAATAATGTTAGATCCTCGTAAACAAGTTAAAAATATGGAGCCATTTCCTCGTTAGCTATTCAATAGCGGAAGGCCGATACAACGCCCCTGTGCCCGATAATCCACAATAGCCTCCTGGATTCTTGGCGAGATATTGCTGATGATAGTCCTCAGCATAATAAAACCTATCTAGCTGCCTTATTTCCGTCGTGATCGAGGGAAAATCTTTTTCTTGAAGCGCTGATTGATAAGAAGCTTTACTTAGTTGGGCTTTTTCTAGCTGTGTCTCATTAACTCCATAGATAGCTGAACGATACTGGGTACCTTTGTCGTTCCCCTGCCGCATTCCTTGTGTGGGGTTATGAGATTCCCAAAATGTAGCCAGTAATCTATGAAAAGGAATTATTAAGGGATCAAAATAAACAAGCACAACTTCAGTGTGGCCCGTTAATCCAGTACAAACATCTTCATACGTTGGGTTAACCGTGATTCCTCCGGAGTAACCCACTGCTGTACTAAAAATACCTGGCAATTCCCAGAACAGACGCTCTGCACCCCAAAAGCAGCCCAGCCCGAACACAGCTTTTTCTAAATTGCTCGGGACGGGTTCGACGATCGTTCGGCCAGTAACAAAATGGATTGGTGAAAACGGTAGAGATTCTGTCCGATCAGGTAAGGCAGTTTTTGGATCAGGCAGTTTATCTGGTTTATCATCGGAATAGGAAAACATAAGCGATTACCGCTGTATATGGAGCTATATTGATTGAGATAGGGTAATACGGCATGATGCTCCCCTTTATATCTCTATGCCGGTTATTGTACTGCAGTCCCGCCAGTTTTCATTAGTCAATTGAGTCACTTGTTACTTAATAATACGAAAAGGAGGTTCTTATGGATCTTTTAAAATCGTTTAAAACAAACAAATTATTTGCAATTTTAACCCTTCTATTTAGCTCATTCGCCTCGATTGCTGCCCCTGCTACTATTGTTCCATTCGAAATAGCTGTCTCTAATGAAGCTATTAGTGACCTGAAAAATAGACTGCAAAATACACGACTTCCAGATCAGATCTCACAAACGACATGGGAATATGGAACTGATAGGGAGTACCTAATCGAGTTAATCGATTATTGGAGAAACGAATTTAATTGGAGGGAGCAAGAAAGCACTCTAAACCAGTTTGACCAGTTTAAGACTGAAATTGATGGATTAGAAATGCATTTTATCCATCAACGCTCTCCCCACCCTGATGCAATTCCTTTAATGATTGTCCATGGCTGGCCGGGTTCAATCAGTGAATTCACTAAAATAATCGGGCCGCTAGTTGACCCTGTAGCATACGGCGGTAATCAATCTGACGCTTTTCATGTCATAGCACCCTCTCTCCCGGGTTTTGGGTTTTCAAGTGCTCCGACTCAGCCTGGATACAGCCCCGAAAAAATTGCCCACATTCTTGCTTCATTGATGGAGAAGATTGGTTATGAGCGCTATGCCATAGCGGGTGGAGATTGGGGCGCCATTATTAATCGCTACCTTGCCTTCAATTATTCAGATCAGATCATCGGGCTACATTCGAATATGATGCTTGCGGGGCCACCAGCAGATCGGGAATTAAGGGCTGAGGTAACAGAGGAAGAAGCAGCAGCTCGCAGAACACGCGGCGCTTATATGGCGAACGAAACGGCTTATCAACAAATACAGGGCACTAAACCTCAAACTTTGGGTTATGGATTGAACGACTCCCCGGCTGGACTAGCTGCCTGGATAGTTGAGAAGTTTCATGGTTGGACTGATATGCCCCAGGGGGCAGACGGCTATCTTGATAACCATTTTTCCAAAGATGAATTGTTAACTAATATAGCCATATATTGGTTTACCGGGAGCATCACATCTTCTACCCGTATCTATTACGAAAATAGCAAAACTCCTATTGAGAATCCGCTTGGCTATATAGATGTACCAACAGGCGCTTCAATTTTCCCTGCGGAGATATTTGTTACACCGAAAGCCTGGGCTGAAGCTGCTTACGACTTAAAACACTGGAGTGTAATGCCCGAAGGAGGCCATTTCGCCGCTCTAGAAAAACCAGAACTATATTTGAACGACTTACGGGTATTTTTCCAATTATTGCGATGACCCTTTTCTCTATATCATAAACTAACCGGCGATGACTGTGAGTCCTAAAATATGACAGGCGTAACACAAACTCAATCAAATGACATGAAGGGCATCCTAGCCTGGATCGAAAGATCCGGGAACAAATTACCTGATCCTGTATTTATATTTGTTTGGTGCATTGCAGCTGTAATTGTTATTAGTGCTATTTCGGCGTTTATAGGGGTAAATGCCTTACATCCTACTCAAGTTGATGCTTCAGGAAACGCAGTACTGGTTAATGCTGAAAGTCTCCTATCAGCGGCAAATATACAACGGCTGTTGATAGAAATGCCCGCCACTTTTACAAGCTTCCATCCGCTAGGTTACGTACTAGTGGTTATGCTCGGCGCAGGAGTAGCTGAACGCTCAGGCTTACTAGCAGCAGCCATGAGCGGAGCAGTCACCAAGGCGCCTACCATGTTACTTACACCCGCCGTTGCGCTCATTGGGATGATGGGGAATCTTGCCGCGGATGCAGCCTATGTGGTTCTTATTCCACTTGCAGGGGTAATTTTTGCCGCAGCCGGACGACACCCCATAGCAGGAATTGCTGCCGCCTTTGCCGGTGTGTCTGGAGGTTTCTCTGCAAACCTTTTGCCGGGTCAACTTGATGCTTTATTGTTCGGTATTACTGAAGCTGCCGCAGAGAGTATTCTTCCGACCTGGGACGCCAATATTGCAGGTAACGCTTATTTTATTATCGCTATGACTTTTGTTTATCTTCCCGTTATTTGGTGGGTAACTGACAAAATAATTGAACCTCGACTCGTTCCCGTTATACCTGGACAAATCGAGAGTTCGACTGCCGGTTCAATTAGGAACCCTGATTCAACGCTCAATCCGAATGAAATTAAAGGTTTGCGCTATGCCGGGCTGGCCTGCCTTGCTGTTATATTTGTTTGGATTATTCTCTGCATCGGCCCGGGTACACCGCTAATTAACGAAGATGCCAACCCCGAGGCTAGATTTAATCCACTATTTCAGTCTCTGGTTGCAGGCTTCTTCCTCCTATTTCTCGCTGCTGGATGGGCATACGGGCAAGCTGCTGGCTCCATAAATGATCATCGCGATGTTGTTAGAATGATGAGTGAAGCCATGGCGGATCTAGCCTATTATCTGGTACTAGCCTTTGCAGCAGCCCATTTTGTGGCCATGTTTAACTGGTCTAACTTGGGATTAATATTCGCCATTAAAGGTGCCGCAATACTAGAAGGATCAAATCTTCCAGATTCCATATTGTTAACCTTGGTCATACTATTCGGTGGGTTTATCAATCTATTTATTGGTTCTGCGAGTGCAAAGTGGGCTCTGTTAGCCCCCGTACTTGTACCTATGTTAATGCTCATAGGAATCAGCCCTGAAATGAGCACCGCTGCATATCGAGTTGGGGACGGTGCTACAAATATCATTACGCCACTGATGCCATATTTCCCATTGATACTTGTTTTTTGCCAGCGTTGGCAAAAAGAATTTGGGTTGGGCAGCCTGGCTGCCACAATGCTCCCGTATTCTTTATTGCTACTCCTTGCTGGCCTGGTTATGACAATAGTGTGGGTCATATTAGGCCTTCCACTGGGGCCAGGCGCTTCGGTAGAATTCAGTCTGTGATGCAACCAGAGCTTCTCAACAAATCCTTAAGGATAGACACATGAATCAACTGTTACCCCTGGTAGGATTAATTCTTATTATTTCAACTGCTCCCTTAGGCTCAGCACAAAATATTGATTACCCCGATTCCTTTAATGAACCAATGGCTCTATTTGATGAAGCGATGGGGGATTTTCATTTTCCTATTTCGTCTTCGAGCGAACTCGCCCAGGCGTACTTCGATCAGGGCTTCCAGCTAATGTATGCTTTTGCTAAGCAAGATGCCGCACGGTCATTCCAAGCTGCGCACCTTGCTGACCCCGAATGCGCTATTTGTTACTGGGGGGAAGCTTGGACATGGGGTTCATACCTTAACGGAGCAATGACCCTTGCCGATGCCCCTCGCGCCTGGTTTGCTCTCCAAGAAGCATTGGCTCGCATAGAGTCAGCTTCACAAAAAGAATCAGACATGATTCGAACTCTGCAAACGCGCTACATAGAAAATTTTGATCCAGAAGCACGGCGTGAGCAAGACCAAGCCTACGCAAATGCGATGGAAACCCTAGCTAAGAGCTACCCTAATGACCTTAATATCGCCACTCTCTATGCCGATGCTTTGTTTCTTCTAGAGGAGCGCCGGGGTTACAGAAGCCTTGAAGACCCTAATGTCGCCCAATTGCATAATGTTCTCCTTGGAGTCCTAGAAAAAGACATCCGACATCCAGGTGCTTGCCATCTATTAGTACATGCTACTGAGTCTACAAAAACTCCAGAACTAGCTGCACCTTGCGCTCATTTCCTCGGCGACACTATTCCGGGTGCTAGCCATATTAACCATATGCCCAGTCACACCTGGAACGAAATGGGATTGTGGCACGACGCGGTTCGTTCAAATATCAAGGCTTGGCACTCTGATCAAAGAGCTGCGAGTGGGCAAGCGTTTGCTATTTACCCAACTCATAATTTGACTATGCTTTATTACGCCGCTGCGATGGGCGGAGAAAGTGCTACCTCTATACAGGCAGCTAAAGACCTTGCCAAACTTAATAGAAATACGGCAATGCTTTCTCTGGCTCTTGTTCGGTTTGGTCGATTTGACGAAATCTTAGCCATCACTGAAGCTCCCAATGGAGTTATAAATACAGGTATGTATGACTTTGCCCAAGGCTATGCGGCTCTGAAATTTGAAGACATTACTAAAGCTCAGGAAACTGTTGATTCCCTTTGGGAGCTAACTAAAACAACTACGGCTCGATTTCGCTTTCACGATGGGAAAGACATATTAGGTACCATGGCCGGTATCTTGGAAGGTGAAATTGCTTGGGCTGGAGGCAATATGGAGGCAGCACTTGAGGCCTTTCAGACCGCAGCTGAGTATTATGATAATTTGAACTATGACGAACCAGAACCCCTACCTTTTTCACCGCGGCACTGGCAAGGTGCAGCTTATCTAGAAATCGCTGAATACGAAAAAGCTGCTGCTACATACAGACGCGATCTAGAGGATCACCCTCATAATTTTTGGGCCCTCTTCGGTATTCAGCGATCACTGGAAAAGCTGGGGCAATACGATAGTATTTTTGATGAAGATTTTATTCAGGCTTCCGAAAACGCCGACATCTGGTTATCAAGTACTAAATTTTAAGTCCTAGTTTGCGAATTGAACCTAGGGCAATTCAGTAGAGGGCGAGCACCTGAGCAATATATCAGCCAACTCTAGACTTCAATTTGTCATTTTAGTTCTGACCATCAGCCTAAATACGCCCTTACTTTCCGCTGCAGAATCTCAAGGTAACACATCAATGGGCTACGGCTGGCTTTGGAGTTTGTTAGTGGATTTTTTTATGCTGGCCGTATGTGTGGCCAGCGCCGCCTTGTCTATCGCGGCTCAAAAACAATGGAAAAGCTACTGGAGATGGAGTGCTTTATTCCCCTTACTTATCCTTGGTATTTGGGTGGCGATCATAATTATGTCCAGACTTTTAGACGAAAATACTCACCGTCTATGGCAACTCGAAATTTTCGCTTGGGCCATGTTTAACTTGATCTACATGCAGGCATTAATGTTAGCAAAAAGAAAACTAGATAAAGCAGACAACCTTTCTACATAATTTATTAATCAAATAGGATCTGCAATTAAGCGGATCAGTATGTTTTCCAAGCTTCATAGCCACCGTCAAGACTATATGCCTGATTGAACCCCTGTTCATTTAGATAGGACGCAGCACCTTGGCTTATGTGGCCGTGGTAGCAATATACGAGCAGCGGTACACCTAGGTCAGCATTATCAATAAAATTCTGTAAGTTGTTGTTATCGACGTGCACTGCATGTGGTATGTGCTCATGCTGATAGGCCTGCTCATCTCTGACATCTACTATTTGCACGCCTGCATCGCCGTGACTTTCTAATAATAACCGGGCTTCTAAAACACTTATGCGGGAATAGCTCATTGGCTCCTCAATTTTTAGTCTTTTATCAAAATATCACGAAGGACCGGAACAAATTTAACCTCTTTACAAGAACAATATCCCTGCTATGAAGAAACATATTATAGCAATACAGGCACTAAAGAGCGCGTAAGGTAGTTGTGTTTTAACGTGGTCTATGTGGTCAGTGGCAGATGCCATGGACGCTACCACCGTTGTGTCACTGATTGGCGAAGCATGATCTCCGAAAACAGATCCTGACAATACAGCAGCCAAAAATAGTGGCTCCGATAACTCCAAGGATATGGCTATCTGCAGTGCTAGTGGAATCATAATGGCGAAAGTCCCCCAGCTAGAGCCAATTGAGAACGAAATAAAACTTGAGACCAGAAAAAGTAAGGGGAGTAGTAGGAGTAACGGTATTGCATCCTGAACAAGTTGTGCTACATAAGGTCCTGTCCCAAGCAAATCCGCAACATCACCCAACGCTAGGGCCAACAATAGGATCATAGCTACTGGCAAGAACCCGCCCGCCCCCCTCAGAAACGTTTCCATTAACTCGTGCAATGAAACACGCTGATGTGCTAATACGAGTACCCAGGCGCTAAAAAGGCCTATCAAAACTGCCCAAAGGACCGCTGTAGAACCTGATCCGTTTGATATTACACCTTCCCCAGTAACGTATAGCCCGAACGGCATCGCCAAGACCATACAAACTATGGGAATAATCATAAAACTAGCTCTATCGTGCTCACTCGTAGTTTCTGACTGAGAAAATATTGAAGGATCAACCATTGGTGTAGCATCGGGCCAAAGGAAATCTCCCTTTTCTGTTCTGTCTTGAGCTCTTTTCATAGCGCCGATATGAACATTAGCGCCAATAACAAATGCCGCAAACAGAATGACTATAATCGGATAGAAGTTGAACGGAATAGCAAACATAAACACTTCAAGTGCGTTGTTTATACCTGACGAACTAACCAAACTTATTATTACTGCTCCCCATGCGTTCAGGGGTATCATTATACAAATGGGAGCAGAGGTAGAATCGATAATATAGGCTAATTTTTCCCTCGCAAGGTTATAACGATCGAACAATGGCCGTGAAATGGCTCCCGCAACCAGCAAAGTTATATTCGATTCTATAAAGATGACAACACCGGTTAGGTAAGCAAGCCATTTAGCTTTCTGCGGGCTGTTCACCCAACTACGGCTTTCTAGCAACCGAATGAATCCTTTCACCCCTCCGACCTTCTCAATAGTCGCTATCAATCCGCCGATAATCAGAGTAAACATTAAAACCTTTGCGTCTCCTGGATCACTAAATACGTTGATAACGCCATCTATAGCTTGAGCGATACCAGTAAATGGATTCACAGAACCCAATATGCAATACCCCATCGCAATACCAATACCGAGAGAAATGATGACTTGACGTGTGACTATCGCCAAAATAATTGCCAATAAAGGGGGCAATACAGACATCCAGTTAGATTCGTACATGCGATTTCCTATTCCTTAGAGGGACCTAAAATACTATTAAGCGCCTTAAAGATCATCATCATCTCTCAAGCTGTCGACGGGACCCGTGAAAATTTCAGTAAAATATATGATCAATTCAATTGATCTATGCGTAATCTAGCTTGTATAGTTAGCACGTTTAATTGTTACCTAAGTTCTAATCGAAATAATACTCTGCCCCAAACGACGGAGGAAAATATGGATAGACGTTCCTTTTTGAGCAATATGAGCGCGGCAACTGTAGCCTCGATCGCCGGTGCCGCTACCTTATCCGAAAAAGCCGATGCACTCGAGGACGCAATGAGTGTTGAATTGGACAAACGTATTGCAACTCCCTGGTTTTGCAATATTGAGCCAACCCCAGACCCAATTCCGGGGGATACCCGCCCTTATTACATGCACAATGACCCTCGATTGCCCGTTATGCCAAAGGCGCCAACTTTGATTGATTTCTATAAGCTGCGTTTCGCGCCAGCCAATCACGTGCTGCAGAGTGCCAGATTAGCCAAAATAAATGGTTACGACGAAAAAATTGTAATGGCTTGCTTGCTGCACGATATATGTGTGGGGAACCTCATTCGAACTGATCATGGCTATTGGTGTGCTCAGATGGTTAAGCCTTATGTAGATGAAGAGGTTAGCTGGGCTATAGAGAAGCATCAAGCGCTGAGATTCTTTCCCGATGTCTCCGTGGGATACGAATATCCAGACTCATATATCCGGTTTTTCGGCGACGACTATAAACCGGAAGCTTATATAGTCCAGGCTCATGAAGAGGCCAAAAAGCATCGTTGGTACATGACTTCACGTTTAATTACATTAAATGACCTTTACTCTTTTGAAGAAGGCGTAGTAGTGGATATCGACGATTTTACGGACATTATTGGTCGTAACTTCAAGCAACCGAAAGAAGGTCTCGGTTTCGACGGTAGCCCAACTGCCCACATGTGGCGCAGCATGATCTGGCCAAACAATTTCCTGTAATCTGTATTTGAGAGATGGTGCCTAAAGCAGGCACCATACTCCTCTAATGATCAATAGTTTATACAGGCATGGTTAATATACTGACCATTGTTTTGGTTATACCCCTAAAACCCTTTCATAGAAGCCCCTGTAAATAAGGGCCAAAGGCTTTACTCTGCCCTAATCATTGCAGTTGCCAACACTATACTTAAAAGCTAATTTTTAGAAATTCTAAAAAATTTAAATTCTGGAGGGCTAGTCATGAATCGCAGAGTATTGTCCAAATGGAGTCTACTCTCGTTTAGTGCATTGTTTCTGGTGTACGTGAGTTGGGTCGTTAACTTTGAGGTCAATCTTGGCAGGAATCAGCCGATGGGTGGTAATTCGATTGTTATCGCCACATTTAATGATGAGAACGAGCGTCACGAACGCGTACTAAGCCTGAGGGAAGTTAACGGTGAGAATTACGTAGCTGCTAATCATTGGCCTCGCGCTTGGTATCGTCAAGCTCTAGATAATCCAAATGTCGAAGTAAAGATGGCGAGACAGGAGCAGTTTTTCCCTTATACAGCTGTGCCGCTAGAGGGCGCTGAAGATGACCTGCTAAGGGACGAGTACGGCATCAGTTTTCGTGGGCGTGCTCAAATGGGATTCCCTCCGCGTTATTTTTTACGGCTTGACCCTCGCTGATATAGGTTAATAGCGCAAGCATCTAGCAGAGGCCGCCTTGTTTAGGTGATTAATTATGCATAGCAGCTGTTTTTCCTGTGGAAGTACGATTCAATCTCAAATAAAAACCCTCTACGGTTATGATGTTTGCAGTTCTTGTGAACCTACTCTAGGTTTGTATAAGGACGATACAATACGTAAACACATAGCCTCCTATGAAAAAAAGCGCGAGGGCGTACCCGAAAATCCCACTTATGTACAAGAAGTTGATTATCGTCTTGGAGCCATGGAAAAGACTTACATTCTTAAACGCTTAAAATTACTTCATATTCAAAATCGACTCAAAGTAATAGAGAAATAAAATGAGGATAGTTATTCCTTTCTTAACGACGATAGCCCTGATTAGTTGTGCAGCTAGAGTT
>CESY01107513.1_pt1 | contig 13255 bp, 9 predicted proteins | sample 531201 | NCBI WGS metagenome assembly CESY01 (sample SAMEA2622048, study PRJEB7988) | marine metagenome | biome: marine biome (ENVO:00000447); feature: mesopelagic zone (ENVO:00000213); material: "saline water (ENVO:00002010), including plankton (ENVO:xxxxxxxx)" | depth 488 m | reverse complement strand
ACAATGCAGAAAGTTTTTCTGATGTTCAGACGAAAAGTGAGAACACATGCACTTGTGGAATAGTTGCAAATAATCCAGCATAATCTCTAGGCTCTGATTTTCTGAACACAACCAGCCGCGTGAAAAAAAATAAGGACTTGAAAACATTTCAGGATCTGGTGTTTGCCCTGCAGCACTTCTGGGCCCAACAGGGGTGCGTCATAATGCAGCCGCTGGATCTGGAAGTCGGCGCCGGAACCTTCCATCCTGCAACTTTTCTACGCGCCATTGGCCCAGAATCCTGGAACACAGCCTACGTGCAGCCGTGCCGGCGGCCCACAGACGGACGTTATGGTGAAAACCCGAACCGCCTGCAGCACTATTATCAGTTTCAGGTGATTCTCAAGCCTTCGCCACAGAATATACAGACAGTCTACCTAGAGTCCTTGGAATACCTCGGTATTGACATGAGCGTCCATGATGTCCGCTTTGTTGAAGACAACTGGGAGTCCCCGACTTTAGGAGCATGGGGGCTGGGCTGGGAAGTATGGCTGAATGGAATGGAGGTGACACAATTTACTTATTTCCAGCAGGTGGGCGGCCTGGAATGTCATCCAGTGAGCGGCGAAATTACGTACGGAATCGAACGCATCGCGATGTATCTGCAAGGGGTGGATAGTATTTACGATATCATCTGGACTGATGGGCCAGAAGGCTCTGTATCTTATGGGGATGTGTTCAAACAAAACGAAGTTGAAATGTCTGCCTATAATTTTGAGCACGCTGATACCCGGTTGCTTTTCAAGTATTTCGACGATTGTGAGCAACAATGCCGAACTCTCATAGAGAAAGGTCTCGCGCTTCCAGCGTATGAACAAGTTTTGAGAGCATCGCACTATTTCAACCTGCTTGACGCACGCAAAGCAATTTCGGTCACCGAACGACAGCGATTTATTCTAAAGGTGCGCTCACTAGCAAGACTGGTAGCCGAGGCCTATTTCGAAAGCCGAAAACGCCTTGGTTTTCCATTAGCAACTGACGAATTGCGAAAAGAGTACCTGGAACAATAAATATTATGCCTTCTCGTGATTTTCTGGTTGAAATTGGCACGGAAGAACTCCCGCCTAAGGCTTTGGACAACCTGGCTGCGTCTCTGGAGCAGGGCATTGTAAAGGGCTTGAATCGTGAAGAGTTAAATTTCACAGCCTCCTACCGTTACGCAACACCCCGTCGGCTTGCTGTACTCATTCACGAATTACAGCCGCAACAAGCGGACAAAACCATCGAACGGTTAGGCCCCGCCGTCAGCGCGGCTTTCACCGGACAAGGCGCCCCTACAAAGGCTGCACAGGGGTTCGCGCGCTCCTGCGGCGTTGCTGTCGAAGAACTTGATCGGTCGAAAAGTGGAGACGTTGAGAAGCTGGTATTCTCCCTCAAAGAATCCGGAAGGCCTGTCCAGGACCTTTTGCCTAGGCTTGTTCGAGATGCCCTTGAACAATTACCAGTTCCAAAAAGAATGCGCTGGGGAAACTCTCGAGAAGAGTTTGTGAGGCCTGTGCATTGGGTAGTCATGATGTATGGCAACAAGACAATCCCGGCGCTATTGCTCGGCGTAGAAGCTAACCATTTCTCCTACGGACACCGGTTCAACTTCAACAAAAAAATCCTAATCAAAAATGCGAAAGATTACGAAGCGCTGCTCGAAGAGAAAGGTGGGGTAATCCCTGATTTTAATAAACGTAAGGGTCTTATTCGGGAACTGGTCGAAAACGAAGGTGCCAAGGCCGGCGCTGTCGCTTTTATTGATGAGGCCTTGCTCGATGAAGTGACCGGCCTTGTAGAATATCCGGTAGCTCTTACCGGTAAGTTTGAAGAAGAGTTCCTCGACCTGCCGCCGGAAGCTTTGATCCTTACGATGAAATCACACCAGAAATGCTTCTATCTTGTTGATAAGAAGGGCAAGCTACTCCCAAAATTTATTACTATCAGCAACCTTCAGAGCAAGGATCCTTCTAAAGTTGTGGAGGGCTATGAGCGCGTTATTCGCCCACGGCTTGCCGATGCTCGTTTCTTTTACGAAACCGATAAAAAGCACTCCCTCGAATCCCGGCTTCAGCAATTAAACACCGTCATTTTCCAGGAAAAACTAGGAACGATTTATGAAAAATCCCAACGTGTAGCGGCTCTCACAACCGCCATTGCAGAACGGATTGGTGCTGACTCCACTCTTTGTTCGCGGGCAGCGACTCTTGCCAAATGTGATCTGTTAACACTGATGGTCGGCGAATTTGCTGATCTTCAGGGCCTGATGGGATTTTACTACGCATTGCACGACGGTGAGCCTGAAGAGCTTGCTCAAGCTCTCAACGAACAGTACATGCCGAGGTTTTCGGGCGATAGCTTGCCTAATTCTAAGACAGGTATCGCACTTGCTCTGGCTGACAAGTTGGACTCCATCGTCGGGATATTTGGAATAGGTCAGCCCCCGACTGGCTCGAAAGACCCCTTTGCTTTGCGGCGTTCTGCGATTGGAGTATTGCGTATCATTGTGGAAAAGGAACTAGACTTAGATCTTTTGTATTGCATTGAGCAGGCCGTTTCCGGATTCGAAGAAGCTAATCTGGCACAAAACACAGCCGACGAGGTATTTGAATTCATGCTGGAACGATTCAAGGCATGGTTTATGGATAAAGAGATAACCGTCGAAGAGTTTCAGTCGGTATTCGTTGTAAGGCCGACACGCCCTCTTGATTTTCATTTACGCATTCTGGCAGTTCACAATTTTAACCTCCTGCCAGAATCTGCCTCCCTCGCCGAGGCTAACAAACGCGTATCTAATTTACTTGCGAAGCAAAATTTCAACGCCGAGGATACAGCGGTCAAAGAAGAGCTGTTACAGGAGCCTGCTGAGAAAGCCCTTCACAGGGAGCTTGTAGATAAAATATTAGAAGTGGCGCCCTTGCTTGAGAAAGGCCTCTATAAAGAGGGGCTACAGACTTTAGCCTCCCTTAAGATCAGTGTCGACACTTTTTTCGATGAGGTGCTTGTAGTATGCGAAGACGCCTCCCTGCGTGAAAACCGATTGGCGCTACTCCAGCAACTACGGGATCTATTTCTCCAGACAGCTGATATATCGCACCTGCATAAGAGCTAATAATACAGTACCGACTTTTTAGAATAAGAATCCATGAAAACTGTTGTTCTTGATAGAGATGGAGTAATCAACGAAGACACCGATGCTTATGTCAAAACACCAGGTGAATGGGTTCCCATTCCGGGTAGCCTTGAGGCAATAGCGAGCTTACACTCAGCCGGTTATCGGGTCGTAGTGGCCAGCAACCAGTCTGGCCTAAGTCGTGGCCTTTTTGATGAGCAGGCCTTGGCTAACATACACCATAAGTTCTGTTTGATGGCTGAAGAGGCTGGCGGATTCATTGATGGTATTTTCTTCTGCCCACATCTGCCGGAAGATAACTGCGATTGCAGGAAACCCGCTACAGGGTTGCTTGCTCAAATAGAAAAGCAATTCGCCTGTTCGCTTAAAGGCTGTTTTCTAGTCGGCGATCGTTATACCGATATACAAGCGGCCCTCTTGTTTGGCCTCAACCCTATTTTGGTAAGGACTGGCAAAGGTCTTGATACCGAAAAACAGCTCAGGGTTGAAAGTAACAATAGCGCACTGATTGTCGATAACTTGGCCATGGCAGTAACCGATATAATTCTAAAAGTTCATGAATAGCCGTCCGATTCTTTTCCTGCGGTCGCTGCTCTTCTATTGTGGTTACATTGTGATCACCATCTTCATTTGCTCTTTTTTTATCGTGCTATTCCCGTTTATGCCGGAAAAGGGTCGGCATATCATCGCATCGGGATGGTGTAACTCCGTAATGAACTGGCTCTGGTTTACCTGCGGCGCAAAATACAAAATTATCGGCCAACAGAATATCCCAGACGGCGCGGTTGTCATCCTTTCAAATCATCAAAGCAGCTGGGAAACATTTTTGTTCTATGCAATAAAGTTTCCCGTATCGCCCATCTTAAAAAAGGAGCTTTTGCGTATTCCATTCTGGGGCTGGGCCCTCCGCCTGCAAAAGCCCATTGCGATTGACCGCAGCCAGCCACGCGAAGCCGCCAAGTCGCTGTTAACCCAGGGTGTGGCTCGAATTCAAGAAGGAATTTCGGTCTTTGTTTTCCCAGAAGGGACCAGGTCAAAGGCAGGCAACGTTCGTCGTTTCTCAAGAGGCGGTGCAAAACTGGCGGTGGCAGCTGGGGCACCTATAGTGCCTGTCGCTCACAACGCAGGAGACTGTTGGCCGGCCCGGGCGTTTCTAAAGTATCCTGGAACTATAACAGTTGTTATCGGCGAGCCGGTTACTACCGATGACAAATCCGCTAACGAATTGACTGAGCAAATAGAGTATTGGATTCGTCGACAGTTAGACGTTGGCCCCGCCTAGATATCAAGGTTCTGAGCCGACAGCGCATTGTCTTCTATAAACTCGCGCCTTGGATCGACCTGATCTCCCATCAGCGTATTGAACAACTGGTCCGCACTGAATGCATCCTCGATAGCTACTTGCAACATACGGCGAGTATCTGGATTCATTGTAGTGTCCCAAAGCTGATCCGGATTCATCTCGCCGAGCCCTTTGTAACGTTGCAGATAATGCCCCTTCATGGCATCGCTCGTTAGCCAGTCTATAGCCTCACCAAAACTAGAGATTTCATGTGTGCGGTCACCTCTCTTTATATAGGCCCCCTCTTCTATTAATCCATCAAGCATTACCCCTAGCTCAGTTATGGCACGGTATTCGCCCGAGTGAAAAAAATCTTGGTTGAAGCTATAAACCCTTTCTAGTCCATGAAGGCTCAGCTTAGCCTCAGGCAAAAATAGATGCCTTTCGGGGTCTTCGTTGAAATCAAGGGAATAGTTACCGGCAGCTCCCGGATGCTGTTGCTCCAGGTTTGCGGATAGATCGGCAACCCATTTTTTAACCTTGCCTTTTGATTTTAGTTCTTCTTCACGGAGCATCCGAGTGAAGACCATTGACTCCATAATTTCGGTCGGATATACGCCTGACAAACGGCTAATGATGGAATAAGCTTCATTGTACTGTTTAACTAGGCTCTCCAGTGAATCATCAGCAATCCCTGGTGCGTCAGCATTTACGTGCAAACTCGCATCTTCCAGCGCAATTTGTGTCTGATAGGTAGCGAGCTCTATATCGTCTTTAAGATATTGTTCCTGCTTGCCTTTGCGAATCTTGTAAAGGGGAGGCTGCGCAATGAAAATATGGCCCCGTTCCACCAGTTCTCTCATTTGCCTGAAGAAAAATGTCAATAACAAGGTCCGGATATGGGATCCGTCCACGTCAGCATCTGTCATGATAATGATACTGTGGTAACGTAAGTTTTCCGGTTCAAACTCCTCGTTTCCAATACCGCACCCCAGTGCTTTGATAAGTGTCCCAATCTCAGCTGAACTTAACATCTTGTCAAATCTTGCCTTCTCAACATTAAGTATCTTGCCTTTCAGCGGCAATATTGCCTGGTTCCTGCGGTTTCTTCCTTGTTTTGCCGAGCCGCCGGCAGAATCCCCCTCGACGATATAGATTTCCGAGAGAGCTGGGTCTTTCTCCTGGCAATCTGCTAGCTTGCCCGGCAAGCCAGCCACATCCAACGCTCCTTTCCTGCGAGTCATTTCACGCGCTTTGCGTGCCGCCTCTCGGGCTCTCGCTGCATCTATCATCTTGCTTACAATGAGCTTTGCATCGTGGGGATTCTCCATAAGGTAGTCGCTAAAGTGAGACCCCATTTCCTGCTCAACAACTGCCTTAACTTCCGACGAGACAAGCTTATCCTTAGTCTGTGAAGAGAATTTAGGGTCTGGAACTTTCACTGCAATAATCGCGGTAAGGCCTTCACGAGCATCATCCCCTGTCATAGCAACTTCTTTCCCTTTTACATTTGACACCTCCTTGTCAATATAGCTTTTCAATACCCTTGTTAGCGCCCCGCGAAAGCCGGCCAAATGAGTTCCCCCGTCCCTCTGGGGTATGTTATTCGTATAGGGGAAGATATTTTCCTGGTAAGAGTCATTCCACTGCAACGCAACTTCGACAGTGACCCCGTCTTCTTCCCGTTCTGAAATAAAATGAAATAGCTTGTTGACCGTGCTTTTGTTCTTGTTCAGATAATCGACGAAGGCTTTAAGTCCCCCGTCGTATTTATAGAGCTCCTTCTTTCCAGATCGCTCATCGATCAGTCTTATCGCAACTCCTGCGTTAAGGAACGCCAACTCTCTCAATTTTTTAGCAAGAATATCATAGTGAAATTCAATGTTAGTGAAGGTTTCTCTTGAGGGCTCGAAGTGGCATTCCGTGCCGGTGCTTTTTGTCTCACCTACAACGGCTAACGGGGCCTGGGGCACACCATGTTTGTAATACTGCTCATGGACTTTTTCGTCTCGGCGAATCAGGAGTTTAAGCTCTTGGGAAAGAGCATTAACCACAGAAACCCCCACCCCATGCAAGCCTCCAGACACTTTGTAGCTATTGTCGTCAAATTTCCCACCCGCGTGGAGTACAGTCATTATGACTTCAGCAGCGGATACCCCTTCTTTATGCATCTCGGTAGGAACGCCTCGACCATTGTCCGCCACTGTAATAGTTTCCCCGACATGGATCGTTACGCGTATTTCATCGCAGAAGCCCGCCAGAGCTTCATCGATTGAATTGTCTACCAGCTCAAAAACCATATGATGAAGGCCAGTGCCGTCATCTGTATCGCCAATGTACATTCCGGGCCGTTTTCGCACCGCATCAAGCCCTTTCAGAACCTTAATGCTTTCAGAATTGTATTCGGATTGGGATTCTTCGCTCATACAGCTGCCCTAGGAAATGAGCCTTCAAAAAAAGCGATTGGCTGCATACCTTAATATCGGTAAATTTAATGGAAAATCAAGCCTTTATTGTACCACGTTTCACGTGAAACGTTGCCATTTCGGGGGCATTTGGGGACGTAATCTCAAGCGCATCGCGATCCACACAAGTAACAAATAGCTGCCCTTTTAAAGCAATCAGCTTATCAAGTACTTTCTGTCTATTTTTGCGATCTAATTCTGCCGGTAAATCATCAACCAAGTAGATACAGGCTCTGTCGAGCGCGTCCGCTAGAAGTGCCCCTTGAGCAATCTTCAGCGCGCTAACAAGGATTTTCTGCTGGCCTCGCGAAAGAGTTTCAATCGCCATCCGGGCGCCAGCCTTCACAATAATATCGGCTCTGTGCGGGCCGGCCTGGGTAGCCCCGTACTTGCGGTCCGAGGCGCGGCTGCGGGTGAGCGCCTCAGCTAATTCCTGGTTACTATCCCATCCCCGCCAATAATTGAGTGACACCGAATGCGTTTCAGGCTGCGCTAAAGAGCCGTAGACCTCCTCGAATTTAGGCACAAACCGCTCAAAATAACTTTCCCTAGCCCTGTCTACGTCACGGGCCGCCTCGCACAATTGCATATCCCAAGCGTCAAGCTGCTGTAGGTCAAGATTCGCCTGCTTAAGCAAAAGGTTACGGTTAGCGATACATTTTCGCGTTTTGCGCCATTGGTCGACAAATAAGGGTTCCACGTGGAACACTCCCCAGTCGAGAAACCGGCGCCGGGTTTTTGGCCCCCCTTCTAGCAAGAGAAACGAGTTTGCGTCGAGAACCTGCACAGGCAACTCTCTGGCCACTTTGTCCCAGTTTCTTTGTTTCTCGCTGTCCATATTAAGCTGCTGGCCTTTCCCTCTTGTCCGGATAAGGCCTATTTGACGGCCACTCCCTAGTTCTGCAAAGACCACTGCTTTGGCCTCTGTTTCGCTGATAAGCGTCCCTGGCTTGCTGGTTCTGAAAGAGCGGCCTGATGCCAGCAAATGGATGGCTTCCAATACACTTGTTTTCCCGCTGCCGTTTTCACCCTGAAGCAAATTAATGCCAGAACTTAATTTAAGCTCAGCTTGCAATATGTTTCTAATTGAAGTGATGCTGAGCGATTTTAGAGTGCTCATAAAACGTAGTGGCCAAGAACGTGCTAAATGTTCACTTATAGCCGCATCGGCATAACGACATAGACGGCATCGCTGCCCCCTTCTTCCGCTTCCAGCAACGCGCTGCTATTGGGGTCTGACAGGGTGATTTTAACTTTTTTGCTAGTCAGAGTTGAAAATACATCTATCAAGTAGCTTACGTTAAAGCCTATTTCTAGGGGCTCTCCGGAGTATTCCACTGATACCACTTCTTCCGCTTCTTCTTGGTCGGGATTATTGGCAAAGATCTTGAGCTCACCGTCAGCAAGGTTTACTCGAACCCCATGGTATTTTTCATTAGATAAAATAGCGGCCCTGGAAAACCCTTCACGCATTTCGAGACGATTACCAATTAAAACCAGGTCTCCTCCCTTCGGAAGAACACGGTTGTAATCTGGAAATTTGCCTTCAACTAGTTTGGAGGTGAAGGTAAACTCGGGAATTTTAGCTCTAATGTGGTTTTGCCCAAAGGTAAGGGCTATATCTCCGTCATCAGAAAGTAATCGCGCTAGCTCCATAATCCCCTTCCTGGGTAGGATAAGTTGCTGATTTTCATCAATGGTATTAGACATGCCAACTACTGTTTCCATGGCTAGCCTATGCCCATCGGTAGCAACTACCCTTAAGTAATCTGTTCCTACCTCAAAGAGCATGCCATTAAGGTAGTAGCGAACATCCTGCTGTGCCATCGCGAAACTCGTGCTATCGAGTAACTCGCGGAGCTTTTTCTGGGGTATCGACAGAGAAAAAGTATCAGGTTCTTCTTCAACACCAGGAAATTCCTTGGCTGGCAGCGTAGCTAGCGTAAACCGGCTTCTTCCTGACTTTAGAATTAGCTTGCTGTCCACGAGAGAAGCCTCGATAGAAGAGCCTTCTTTAAGTGATTTGCAAATATCCAAGAGCTTCCGGGCAGGGACCGTTATTTCTCCTTCCTGGTCGACTTGATCAACGCCCACTCTCCCGACCAATTCTACTTCAAGGTCTGTGCCTGTTAGTGAGAGCTCACTATCCTTTAACACCAGAAGCACATTGGAAAGCACAGGCAGTGTTTGTCTGCGCTCGACCACGCCACTAACTATCTGTAAAGGTTTCAACAAGGCTTCACGAGAAATAACAAATCGCATTTGTTTTATTCCTTAAATATCAGCAAGTTACGTGCTATGTGGAAAGGGACCTGAGCAGATTTTTGTAATCTTCCTGAATATCAGTAGAACTATGTCTCAGCCTGTGGATTTGCTTGCAGGCGTGCAACACCGTCGTGTGGTCTCTACCTCCAAAAGCATCTCCTATTTCCGGTAAGCTATGGTTGGTCAGCTCCTTTGACAGGCTCATCGCCACCTGCCTGGGACGTGCGACTGAACGATTACGCCTCTTTGACAGCATGTCTGACATTTTGATCTTATAGTACCCAGCCACGGATCGCTGAATATTGTCAATGCTGACAAGCTTGTCTTGCAAGGCAAACAAATCCCGCAGGGCTTCTTTTATTAAGCTTGGGTCAATAGGTTCTCCTCTGAAATTCGAGTGAGCAATCACCCGCTTCAGTGCTCCTTCCAGCTCGCGGACATTGGATCTCAGCCGCTGGGCAATAAAGAGCGCTGCATCATAGGAAAGCCTTTGATTACAGAGTTCAGCCTTATTCATGAGTATCGCTGCCCGTGTCTCCAATTCAGGAGGCTCTACTGCAACAGTTAGCCCCCAGCCAAACCTAGATTTAAGCCTTTCTTCTAGACCATTTATTTCCTTGTGGAACCGGTCACAGGTCAGAATAATTTGTTGTCCGCCTTCCAATAGCGCATTAAATGTATGAAAAAACTCTTCTTGGGAACGCTCTTTCCCAGAAAAGAACTGGATATCATCAATCAGTAGCGCGTCAACGGAGCGGTAAAATCGTTTAAATTCACTCATCGCATTAAGCTGCAGAGCCGAAACCATTGTGGCTACAAAAGTTTCCGAATGAAGATACACTACCTTGGCGGTCGGCTTCTTAGCCACCAGGTAGTTACCTATTGCATGCATCAAGTGAGTTTTTCCTAAGCCCACACCACCATAGATACAAAGAGGGTTATAAGCATAACCAGGGTTCTCAGCTACTTGCTCGGCAGCCGCTCGTGCTAACTGGTTGGACTTACCCACAATGAAATTCTCGAAGGTGTTTTCCCGATTCAGTGTGCCCCGGTGTCTCAGCTTCCCTTCGCTAATAATATCCACGTTCCGTCTAGCCCCATCGCTTTTCGGCGCAGCGCTAGCGGGGAATCGCCCTGGTCTAGGCAGTCCTTGCCCTTGGGATTTTTTCTCCGGCTCTGAGGTTGTTCCAACATTCATAGGAGGCTGGTTCGGATAAGAGTAGCCTGCGGTGACAACCTCCAAGCTAATGTTGCGCTTTTCCGAGCTCAATTCGTCTAGAATTTCGCGAATTCGGTGTAGAAATTTCCCTTTTACCCAATCCTTAATAAACTGGTTTGGCGCAAAAATACGCAACACCTCCGCTTCCGCTTGTGCTCGCAAGGGCCGTATCCAGGTATTAAACTGTTGAGAAGGGAGTTCCGCCTGTAAACACTCAATACATTTTTGCCAATCTGCTGCTGCCACTTGTTCCTCTTTTCCACTAAAAGGTTTATTTTTTTTCTACAACAATTCTAACGACTGAATATTGAGTTATCCACCGCTTAGAAAGCAAAAAAGTGGGTTTTTGAGGCGCTTTTTTATTGTGAAAAATCAACGAGATGTGTGCTTTTTGCTGGTAATTGCCGAGTCGAAAATTGGCTCAAAAGACAACAATTTCTTCCTGCTTGTGAACAAATAAGCTGTGGATAACTTGTGGCTAAGTTTTGTGTGCCTGCTAACGCGAAATTGCCAGCTTTTCTAAAATGAGCTTGCGCTACAGCCGTTAAAAATTTCTCCCTCCTCTAGGCATTTACGTGATTGCAAGTTTAAATTAAACCATCTAGAATTCGCCCTCTTTTTCCAAACCAATGGCGATTAAATTGGGCCTCCTGTTATGAAAAGAACATTTCAACCCAGCGTATTGAAGCGTGCTAGAACTCATGGCTTTAGAGCTCGTATGGCAACTAAAGGCGGTCGCCAGGTTCTTAAAAGAAGGCGCGCAAAAGGACGCACTAGATTATCCCCCTGAATTCTCTTTTCTCTTAATTAAGAATAGGGAGCCCCAGTGGCTGATAGCGGCTTCTCCAAAAATTTAAGGCTTCTGAATGCAGCGGAGTATGAGACTGTCTTCGAAAATGCTCAGATTAAAGCCTCCTGTCATTACCTTCTTGTGCTTGCTATCAGCAATCACGGCCCAAGACCCAGGCTTGGTATGGTAATAGCCAAGAAACATGTTTCTAGCGCAGTGCAACGAAACCGTATAAAACGACAGATTCGAGAGTCGTTTCGTCACATTGCTGAAAAATTACCTGGGATGGATTTGGTTGTGCTCGCTCGGAAAGATGCTGATAAACTCGACAATAAAGAGCTCGCTTCAAAGCTGAATATATTATGGAAGGATATAGCCAACAGTTGTTGATCTTAGCCGAAAAAGATATTCACTAATGCTAAAGACTCTGCTTATACGATTAATTACCTTTTACCAGCTCACTCTCAGCTTGCTGATTGGCAATGATTGTCGTTTCTACCCCACGTGTTCCCAATACACTAAAGAAGCGATAGAAAAACACGGCTCAATAAAAGGGTCCTGGCTTGGTGTACGTCGAATCTGCAGTTGTCATCCATGGCATGAAGGCGGGGTTGATCCTGTGCCTGATGTAGAGGAGGCCTCGAAATAATGGCCTCAAGTCAAGCAACATGAATATGACGAAATTCTCACTCTACGCTGCTCTCGCTGTTATCAGTTACCTGATGCTGTTGGCCTGGAACGAAGATTATCCTCAGGTCGTGGATTTTGGTGCTCCGGCACCTAGCCCTGTGCCATTAATTTCGCCGCCCGAGAATACAACGGTAACTGATATCCCAACACAGCTGCCAGATTCACCGGCAGCTCCGGCGCCCAATGAATCAGTTACTGTTTCGGAGCCCACTACCAACATTTCGTCAACTAATGTTATTTCAGTGTCAACTGACACTTTAGAAATCGATATCGATTTGATCGGTGGCGATATTACATACTTAGCCCTGCCAAAGCACCTCAGACAATTAGATGTTTCAAATGACCCCTTTGTGCTATTGGAGTCTTCTCCGGGGCGAAGCTATGTGGCACAAAGCGGGCTTATTGGGCGTGATGGTATCGACAATACAGGAAGGGCTTTCTACAGCTCAAATGCCACCAGCTATAGGATGGGCGAAGACGAAGGCTCTCTCACCGTTGACCTCTTTACGGAAACTGATGGAGGCCTCCCGGTAATAAAGCGGTTTGGTTTCAACCGCGACAGCTATGTGATCGATATTAGTTTCATCGTAGACAATCAATCTAGCGCAGAATGGCAGGGTAACGCATTCGGCCAAGTGAAACGCAATGTCTTCGATGATCCCAGTGTCGCTGGCTTTTTCCAACGTAGCTATCTGGGTTTTGTCTCGACGTCAGAAGACGATCCGTATATGGAATTCGCTTTCGAAGATATAGAAGAGCGCACCGAAAGCATAGAAATGAATGGAGGCTGGATAGGCTTCAGTCAAAAGTATTTCCTTTCGGCCTGGATTCCAAGCACGGAGACGACCAATAGGTTTACCACGAGAACAAACAATGTAAACGAGTACTTCGGCGAATTCACCAGCTCTTCGTTTACAGTGCCAGCACAAACCATTGGCGAACAAGCAATCCAATTTTACGCGGGGCCAAAAGATCAATACTCGCTAGCAGAGATCTCGCCTAACCTAGAATTAAATGTTGACTATGGCTTCCTATGGTTCTTAGCGAACCCGATATATTGGTTGCTCACCCAGATAAATTCGATAATCGGTAACTACGGAGTTTCCATTATTATTCTTACGTTTATCGTCAAGGCATTGCTCTTCAAGCTATCTGAAAAGCAGTTTCAGTCAATGGCAGGAATGCGCCGTCTTATGCCTAAAATGCAGCAAATTAAAGAGAGCTATGGCGATGACAGAATGAAACAACAACAAGCGACCATGGCCCTGTACAAGAAAGAAAAGATAAACCCTCTCGGAGGGTGCCTGCCCTTGCTAGCCCAGATGCCTGTATTCATTGCATTGTATTGGGTCCTTCTCGAGAGCGTGGAGTTAAGACACGCTCCCTTTGT
>CESY01081035.1_pt1 | contig 13486 bp, 9 predicted proteins | sample 531201 | NCBI WGS metagenome assembly CESY01 (sample SAMEA2622048, study PRJEB7988) | marine metagenome | biome: marine biome (ENVO:00000447); feature: mesopelagic zone (ENVO:00000213); material: "saline water (ENVO:00002010), including plankton (ENVO:xxxxxxxx)" | depth 488 m | reverse complement strand
CTAATTTTTTTGAATCTATTTTGGCAAATGATAGTTCTGCAAAATCAGTACGAAATTATATTAAAGAAGATCGGCATATATCAGGAAATACCTGTAGAAGATTTTCTGTGGGTTACGCACCTAAATCCTGGACAGCCTTAACCTCTCATCTTACCAACAAAGGTTTTTCTAAAGATTTGATCATAAAAGCTGGACTTGCAAAGAAAAATAAGGAACAAGAATTATTCGATATTTTTAGAGATAGGTTGATGTTTCCAATAAAAGATAAAAAAGGCAGACCAGTGGGTTTTGGTGGAAGAGTGATGAATCCTCAAGATCAACCGAAGTATTTAAATACTGGAGACACACCTGTTTTTCAAAAAGGTAAAGAACTATACGGTTTTTATGAAGCTTTAAAGGAAAGAAAAAATCTTTCTAGAATGTATGTTGTTGAAGGATATATGGATGTATTAGCCATGTTTGAAAATGAAATTTATAATTCAGTAGCCACTTTAGGAATAGCAACTAATCGTTTTCATACGCAAAAAATATTGCAGTTCGTAAAGGAAGTAGTTTTTTGTTTTGATGGAGATGATGCTGGAAGAGGGGCGGCATGGGGGGCATTGAAAAGCGTTCTGCCTGCTATTAATGATGGTGTAGAAATAAGATTTTTATTTCTTCCTGACAATGAAGATCCCGCTAGTCTTTTAGAAAAAGAAAATAAGGAAACATTTGAGGGAAGATTAGAGAGTTCTTTACCTTTATCTATGTACTTCATTGAAAGACTATCTAAAGCAGTGGGGACTAGAAGCCTAGAAAAAAAAGCTTTACTAGCTTCTAAAGCAATGGATTTATTAAAGTTTATGCCCCAAAGTTCAATTAAAAAATTATTAGAAATTGAAGTTTCAAAGGTTACTGGTTTAAAGGAAGAAGATATAAAACAGAAGATCCAGTCACGTGTTTTAGATCAAACAAAAAGAAAGAGAAGTTACATGAGTATGCAAGGACAGGACTCACAAGAAAAAGCGTTTGAATCTGATAGCCTTACTTCTAAAGCTTTAGCAGCTTTGATAACCTTTCCAGGCTTATTATCTGAGTTAGGATCTACTGAATGGCTAGAAGAACTCTCCGGTCCAGAAAGTAATTTATTACAAGAAGTTATTTCTTATTTCAACTCTAACCCTGAAGGGCATGTTGCAGATCTATTAAGCTCAATAGATGCCGATTCAGCATCTTTCTTAGGCAGTTTGATAACAAATACTCCATTAATTGAAGAAAAAAATTCTGTTGTTTACTTTAAGGATTGTATGGAAGCAATGAAAAAAGGTATTCCCAAAATTAGGATAGAAGAATTAAAAAAACTTTTAACCAAAGAAACACTCTCAGATGAAGAAATTTTTGAACTTCAACAACATCTATTGTCAAACTTAGAGAATTTAAACTTAGAAGATAAACAGCTACTTAGGGACTTAAGTAAGGGGTAGCTATAATAGTTGATAAATAAATATTAGTCCCAATATTGGGATTTAGCTCTAAAACTAATATAATCCCCACCCTTTTTTACATTGGATATGGCTAAGAAAACGAAAACTGAAATAGAAGATATTGTAGAAGAAACTTCTTCAGAACAAGAAGCTGCAATTTTAAGCGAAGAAGATTTAGAAAATTCAGGCTTAAGAGAACTTGTAGATAAAGGAAGGGAACAAGGATTCCTTAGCTACGCAGACATAAACGCTTTGTTGCCTGAAGACATTTCAGATCCAGATCAGGTTGAAGAAACTATTCAGATGCTTATTGACATCGGTATTGAAGTTCACGAAAGATCAATAGGTGAAGAAGAGGATGGAAATGCAGCCCCTGAAACTGTACCAGATACCAGAACCACTTTAACTACTGTTGAATCTGAAATTGGCAGAACAACCGATCCTGTTAGGCTTTATATGAGAGAAATGGGGACGGTAGACCTTCTTACAAGAGAAGGAGAGATAGCAATTGCAAAGAGAATAGAAGAAGGTTACAGAGAGTTACTCTCTGCTTGTTGCTTTTATCCTGGAATAGTTGACACGATCTTGGATGATTACCAAGAGGTTGTAAATGAAAATAAACGTCTTTCGGAGGTCTTGGTCGGATTTATGGATATTAATCATGAGATTCCTCCTCCTGCGATAGTCCAACAGGCAGTCAGAAAATCATCTGATGAAGATGACGAACCTTCAGGTCCGGACCTAAAAGAAGTAGCAAAACGCTTTAAAGCGCTGAAAAGACAGTTTAATAAAACTGAAAAAGCTAGTGCTCAATCTAGGACTTCTAAGAAAGCATTAGAAGAACAAAAGAAACTAGGCGAGATTTTTAAGTTTCTTAAGCTTTCTCCCAATCAATTCGAGAAGATTGCCAGACCAGCTAGAGATGCTTTGGAGATAATTAGAGAATCTGAAAAAGGTGTTTACAAAATTTTTGTAAAAAGTGCAAGGATGCCAAGAAAAAAATTCATACAAAGTTACTCTAGCAATGAAGCTAATCCTGATTGGGGACTTAAAATGTCTAGAGCTAGAAAGCCATGGGTAAAGGTTGTTAAGGACAATATAGACGAAGTTATACGCTTTCAGAACAGGCTCGCCCGATTGGAAAGAATTATAGGACTGGAAATTTCTTATATTAAAGACATTAATCGAAAAATGTCTATTGCTGAAGCAAAAATAAGAAGAGCCAAAAAAGATATGGTAGAAGCAAATCTACGACTGGTTATTTCTATTGCCAAGAAGTATACAAATAGAGGACTACATTTTTTAGATTTAATTCAAGAAGGGAACATTGGGCTTATGAAGGCTGTGGATAAATTTGAATATAAAAGAGGGTATAAATTTTCTACATATGCAACATGGTGGATCAGGCAAGCAATAACTCGTTCTATTGCTGATCAGGCCAGAACTATAAGAATTCCTGTACACATGATTGAAACCATTAATAAATTAAATCGTGTTTCTCGACAGTTGATTCAAGAAATGGGCAGAGAACCAACCCCTGAAGAGCTAGGTGAGCGTATGGAACTTCCTGAAGATAAGGTACGAAGGGTTCTGAAGATTGCAAAGGAACCCATATCTACCGAGACTCCAATTGGAGATGAAGACGATACCACTTTAGGAGATTTCATCCAGGATGAATCAATTTCGTCTCCTGATGAATCTGCAACAGTTGATAGTCTAATGGAAGCAACGGATGATATATTGGGAAGTTTAACGGCCAGAGAAGCAAAGGTCTTGAGAATGCGTTTTGGTATAGGTATGAACACTGACCACACCTTAGAAGAGGTGGGCAAACAGTTCGATGTAACTCGTGAACGTATCCGTCAGATCGAGGCAAAAGCTTTAAGAAAACTTAGACATCCTACCCGGTCTTCTCATTTGAAAGGATTTCTAGACGATTAATTTGTTTTGGTAAAACTAGAAGGTAGGGCCCTTAGCTCAGTTGGTTAGAGCAGTGGACTCATAATCCATTGGTCCCAGGTTCGAGTCCTGGAGGGCCCACCAAGAACAATATGCCCTATTTATTAGTACTGCTTTTTTTATCAATAGCTCTTTGGATAAGCCATGCTGCTATTGCTCTTTTGTTAGGCATTTCCCTTTGTTATTTAGTCAATCTTTCGGATGATTTTTTTACAAAAAAGATAGGTACTAAAGCTCTGCAAACTGGAATTGTTTTTTTAGGTGGAAGTATCAGTATTCCTGAAGTAGCTGAAATTACTGGAACTTATCTTCCTTGGATATCCGTATTTGTTGTAACTATTTTTTTAGTGACTATTTCAGTTGGTAAGCTATTAGGTGTCAAAAAAAAGCAATCTTATTTACTAGCTTCGGGATCAGCAATTTGTGGAGGAACAGCTATTGCTGTAGTAGCTCCGATAATAAAAGCAAAACCAGAGGAATTAATTAATGCTATATCGATTGTGTTTATTCTAAACGCGTTAGCCGTTATTCTCTTTCCAATAATAGGTTCCTGGATTAATCTTTCAGAAGAACAGTTCGGAGCTTGGGTTGCTCTTGCTATTCATGACACTGCTTCGGTAATAGGTGCTGCCTCTATAGTTGGGGAAGATGCAGTAGAAGTTGCAGCTACCTTAAAGCTATGGAGAACTGTTTGGATTATTCCATTAGTTTTATTTTCTGCTTGGTTTTTTAAAGAAAAAAAATCAGGAAGTGGATTTCCATTATTCGTTCTTTTTTTTGCCATAGCTGTAATTCTAAATTCTATTTTGTCTCCTTCTGAAGAGATTAATAATATTTTAAAACAAGTCAATAAGACCTTTTTATTGATAGGTCTTTTTTGTATCGGAACTCAAATTGAGAAACAAATTTTTAACAAAATATCACTGAAACCTTTTTTTCTAGCAGTGTTAATTTGGATGATAGTAATACCTACTTCTTTGTGGATTGTTTAATATAATTGTAGACTTCTAATTAAGGAAAACTATGAAAGCAGTAATTTTAGCGGGTGGTTTTGGGACAAGAATCTCGGAGGAAACAGATGACAAACCTAAACCTATGGTAGAAATAGGAGGAATGCCAATAATTTGGCATATTATGAAAATATATTCTTTCTATGGGATAAATGAATTTATTGTCTGTTGTGGATATAAGGGATATCAAATCAAAGAATATTTTCAAAATTATTTTTTATATCGTTCTGACGTCACTTTCGACCTTCAAGATAACACGATGGAAGCACACGAAAACTTTGCAGAACCTTGGAAGGTAACTCTAGTAGATACCGGCGAAGATACAATGACCGGAGGAAGGTTAAAAAGAGTAACAAAGTACGTTCAAGATGAAGAGCTTTTTTGCATGACTTATGGAGACGGACTTGCTGACGTGAATGTATCAAAATTGATTGATTATCATAGAAAAAATAATCTTTACGCTACTCTCACTGCTACTGCCGGTCGCAGTAGATTTGGTGTACTTGATGTTAGAGATGGTTTGGTTAATTCATTTTCTGAAAAACCTACCCTTGATCAAGCAATGATTAACGGTGGTTTTTTCGTTCTTTCTCCCAAGGTACTTGATTACATTGAAGGAGATAATACAGTTTGGGAAAAAGAGCCAATGGAAGCTCTTGCTCAACAAAAACAACTTACAGCCTTTGTTCATGAAGGGTTTTGGCAACCCATGGATACTCTAAGAGATAAAACTTACCTTCAATCCCTATGGCTTTCTAATAAAGCTCCTTGGAAAACTTGGTAAACTTAATAAAATCTTCTTTCTCAAAACATATGACTCTAAACACAAAATTTTGGAAAGATAAAAAGGTCTTTTTAACTGGACATACTGGATTCAAAGGAGGATGGATAAGTGTTTTTTTGAGTTATTTGGGTGCAAAAGTACTTGGCTACTCCTTAGAAGCTCATCAACAAAGTTTTTTTAATCAGGTCAATCTAAAAACCATACTGAATCACCATATTGGCGATATAAGAGATTTACATGATCTAATTGAAACTGAAAAAAGGTTTAAGCCTGATATATTGATCCATATGGCAGCCCAGCCACTTGTTATAGAATCTTACAGAGATCCCATTACTACTTTTTCAACCAATGTCATTGGTACTGCCAATGCTTTAGAGCTAGTTAGGAGAAGTTCTTCTATCAGGAGCGGAGTAATAATTACTACAGATAAATGTTATGAAAATAAAAATCTTTCCAGGGGATATAGAGAAGACGACCCAATGGGAGGATTTGATCCATACAGTAGTAGTAAAGGGAGCGCAGAGTTAGTAATTAATTCTTATCAAAGATCCTTTTTTTCTAAAGAGCATTTCATTAAAGGGTCTGCAGCTGTTGCATCAGTTAGATCTGGTAATGTTATTGGGGGAGGAGACTGGGCAGAGGATAGATTAATACCAGACTTGATCAGATCTGTGGGAAACAAAGAAGAAGCTAAAATAAGAAACCCAGACGCTACTAGACCCTGGCAACATGTTTTAGAGCCACTTTCTGGTTATCTTATGGTAGCAGAGAAGTTATACAAGGAAGGGCCTTCAGCTGCTGATTCTTGGAATTTTGGTCCTAAAAAAAAGGATATTCTAACAGTCTCCAAAGTAGCTGATATGTTTTGTAAAGCTTGGGGAGAAAATTTATCTTGGTCTAAGGAATCTAAAACGGTCTACCATGAAGCTCAGAATCTTAGTCTTGATATCACTAAGGCAAGGACTACACTAGGTTGGGTTCCAAAATGGTCACTATCTGATGCTATTGAGAAGATTGTAGAATGGCATAAAGCACAAATGGCGCAAAAAGATTGTTTTAAGCTATCGGTCAATCAAGTTAAGGAGTTTTTAAATTTCTAAAGAATTCTCTTTAATCTTCTAAGACTAAACTATTCTTCTTTAGATAATTTCGCTTTAAGGTAGTTTAAAATAAACAGTAAATGAGAAATCAAAAAAAATGAATAAAGAACAGTTTCCAAGAGTGCCTTACGGTTCAACAGTACATGGAGAAGAAGAAATAAAAGCGATTGTTGAAGTCTTGAGAAGTTCTACTCAGATGGGTTCAAAAGTAAATTTATTTGAAGAGAAAATTTCAAAGTTTTTTGTGAAAGACTTTGGTTTAATGACTAACTCAGGAACTTCTGCACTTTATATAGCCATTGAAAGTCTTGGATTAAAAGAAGGTTCTGAAGTAATAACTCCTGCTTTAACTTTTGCCACTACAGTAGCTTGTTTAGTAAAAAATGGACTTATACCTTCATTTGTTGATGTTAACGAAGATACCTACTGTATTGATGAAGGTTTAATTGAGAATGCGATTTCCAGTAAAACTAAAGCAGTCTTAGCTCCTGATTTGCTAGGAAATTTATGCAATTGGAAGAATATAAAAAAAATTGCAGATAAACACAATCTACTAGTTCTTCATGATTCTGCTGATACGCTTGGAGCTACTTTGGATGACGAATACCCAGGAAAATATACAGATTTATCCATAACAAGCTTTTATGGATCTCATATTATAAATGGAGCAGGAAATGGTGGGATGCTCTGTACATCTAATGCTGAAGTGTTAAGGAAAGGAAAATTGTTGAGATCATGGGGTAGGGCTTCATCTACTTTTGAAGACAGCGAGTCAATTGAAGAAAGGTTTAATGTAAAACTAGAAGGAATTCAATATGATGCTAAATTTGTCTTTGAGGAGTTAGGTTACCAGTTAGAACCTTCTGAGATAAGTGCATCTTTTGGATTGGTACAGTTAAATAAACTTAAGAGTAATATTGATTTGAGACGAAAGTTCTTTAATCTCCACAACGAATTTTTCTCTAATTATGAAGATATCTTTATCCTTCCTAAGGAAAATCCTCAGGCACATACAGGATGGCTGGCATATCCCCTGATAGTTAGAGATAAAGCCGGATTTACTAGAACTGATCTCCAAATATTCCTTGAAGAGAGAAATATTCAGACAAGAGTGGTATTTACAGGGAATATACTAAGACAACCTGGTTTTAAAAAAATTAGATGCATCGGAAAAGCAGATGACTTTAGAAATAGTGATTTAGTAATGAGAGGAGGTATATTAGTTGCATGCCACCATGGTCTTAATGAATCTTTAGTTAATCATATACATTCTAGTTTTGATCTCTTTATAGATAAGTACAAATAAGATTATTTTAGAGTCTAGCACTCCCAACTAGAAGAATTTCTCTTTTTAGCTTTTGGTAAGTAAAAAATTGGAGTACAATGCACTCCCACAGCACTCCCTAATTATTTATGACTAAATGGACCCTAACTTACATCGAAAACTTAAAACCTAGGGAAAAGAGGTATACAGAACAACAGGACAATTTAATCATTAGAGTTCAACCTACAGGTAACAAGTCTTGGTTTGTCTATATGGGAAGAGGACGGCCTAAGTATCTGGGTAAATATCCTGAGCTCTCTTTAAGTGAAGCAAGAAAAGAGGTTTATAAAGCTAAAACTGAAAAGCCCTCGTTGAATCAATCAATTAAACAGAAGGAAAAACACTTTTCCAATAAAAGGTATCGAATAGCAGTTTTAGGTTCAGGTAATATAGGAACAGATCTTTTAGTTAAAACACAACGGTCAGAATATCTTGAGTGTGTAGCTTTTATAGGCAGGAATATTAACTCTAAAGGTATGAATAAGGCTATGAACCTTGGTGTCAACTGCTCTGACAAAGGTATTGCTTACATTGAAGAGCATTCAGATGAGATTGACCTAGTTTTTGATGCAACTTCTGCAAAAGATCACCAAGCTCATGCACCTATTCTCTTGAAGCATGGAATTAGAACAATAGACTTAACACCTGCAAAAGTTGGAAAGATGTCTGTTCCTGCAGTAAACCTCGAAGAATGTATTGATGAAATGAATATTAATATGGTTACTTGTGGAGGCCAAGCTTCAATCCCAATTGCAAATGTTATAGGAAAGACACAAAAAAATATTGAATATATGGAGGTAGTTTCAAGTATAGCCTCTAAGAGCGCTGGACCAGCAACTAGGATGAATCTCGATGAATATATCTCTACTACAGAAGAAGGTATAAGGAATTTCTCTGGGACTAAATTAACTAAAGCCATACTCAATCTAAATCCAGCTATACCTTGTATAAATATGCAAACTACTATTTTTGCAAAGACAAAAAAGGTTGATATAGAAGCTTTAAATTCAGAACTAAATCCTCTCGTGGATAGAATAAAAAAATATGTTCCAGGTTATGAGCTATTAGTTAAACCTCTTTTTGAGAATGGCCGAATTGTTGTAATGGTCAAAGTTACAGGTCTAGGAGATTATTTGCCCGAATACGCTGGTAATTTGGACATAATAAATTGTGCGGCTATAGCCATGGCTGAAGAATATGCAAAACTAAATTAAGAATGGAAAACAAACAGAGAAAAATTCTTATAAGTGATCCCACTTTAAGAGATGGGAACCATGCCGTATCTCACCAACTTAGCTCTGAACAAATTACTTCTTACTGTAGAGCAGCAGATGCTGCAGGAGTGCCCATAGTAGAAGTTGGTCATGGAAATGGCTTAGGAGCTTCTTCATTGCAAGTGGGAGAGGCAGCATTAAGTGATAAGGACATTCTTACTATAGCAAGAAAAGAATTAAAAAACTCAAAGCTAGGAATACACTGTATACCAGGTTTTGGCACCATCGAAAGAGATCTAAAACCTGCAGTAGATTGCGGAGTAGACGTATTTCGTATTGCTTCTCACTGCAGTGAAGCTGATCTAACAGATAGGCATATACGTTTTTGTTCAAATGAAGGTAAAACCGTATTTGGAGTATTGATGATGAGCCATATGGAGGAAAAAGAGTCATTATCAGAGGAGGCAAGGAAAATGCAAGACTATGGTGCTGAGGCAATAGTATTAATGGATTCCTCCGGAAATTACTTGCCTGAAGACGTGACAAACAAAGTATCTTTCTTAATAGACAGTCTTCAAATACCTGTAGGATTTCATGCCCATAATAATTTAGGAATGGGAATAGCCAATTCAGTTGCTGCTGTAAAGGCAGGAGCAGCTATTGTAGATGGATGTGCAAGGGGATTTGGAGCAGGTGCTGGAAATGCTCAGTTAGAAGTTTTAGTTGCTGTGCTAGATAGAATGGGGTACGAAACTGGAATAGATCTTTATAAAATTTTAGATGCGAGTGATATAGCTGAAAAGTATTTAATGAAGATAATGCCAACGATAAACTCAACAAGTTTAGTTAGTGGTCTTTCAGGAGTATTTGCTGGATTTTTAAAACCAGTGAACAGAGCAGCTAAAGAATTTTCAGTGGATCCTAGAGATTTATTTTTTGAATTGGGCAACCGAAAGGTGGTAGCTGGTCAAGAAGATATTATTATTGAAGTTGCTAAATCACTTTCTAAAACGGAGAGTTAAACAATTGAGTCTAGAGCAAGAAGAACTGGTAAGCCAAGATTGTGAAAGGGTTTACGGAAAGATTTCTCAAAAACTTGAGGAACTAGAAAATGTTTCAATCTTAGTAACAGGAGGCTCAGGATTTCTTGGAAGTTGGATTGCCGAGCTAGTAAACCACATGAATACTTTCCATAATAAAAATATAAAGTTATTTCTTTTAGATAGAGATTCTGAAAGATTTGAAACCAACCTCAAGCATATCTCTAAGTCTAATATGATTGAATTCATAGAGTGTGACATCAGAAGTATTTCAGATTTACCGAATGAAGTTAATTACATTATCCATGGTGCTGCACCTCAAGATCGCAGGTTTCTTTCCTCCAGTCCCTTAGAAACAATGAATTCTATTTGTGATGCCACCTCAGCGATATTGCACTCTGCTGCAAGACTATCCAATCTGGTTAAATTCATAAATATAAGTGCTAGTTATATCTATCAAGATGAAGCTGAAGAGAAGATTTCCTTATTGTCTGAAGGCCTTCCTTTAGACTTGAAGCCAAGTAATGCTCATTCAGAGGCTAAAAGATATTCAGAAATGTTAGGCTCAGCAGCTCGAAGTGAAATGCGTATCCCTGTCATTACTGTAAGACCCTTTACTTTCTGTGGCGCCTATCAGGAAATTAATTCCCCTTGGGCTCTTAATAATTTCATAAAAGATTCATTAAATAAGAGACCAATTAAGATCCTGGGTGACGGAGCTACAATTAGAAGTTATATGTATGGAGCAGATTTTGCAGCATGGACTATCCTCATATTGTTAACTGGAAAAACAGGCAATATTTATAATTTAGGAAGTGATTGTGGAATATCCTTAAAGGAGCTTGCTGAAAAGGTTTCTAGATTCTCGAAATTCTCTCCTGAAATACTTCTCAATTCCTCTTTAACCGGTTCCGTAAAGAATTCGATCTTAGTACCTGAAATGAAGCAAGTATTTGATGAGTTTGGTTTGACTCATCTCACAGATATTGATACTGCTATTGATAGAACAATAAAATGGTATGAACTTGGTTTTTCTAATATAACTTAGGGGGAGATTTTAATTGTCAGATCTTATAAAAGTTAGTGATGCGATAGCAGGATTCCTCAAAGATAAACAGATTAAACATGTTTTTGGAATTATTGGTTCTGCTAATTCTCACATATTTGATTCTATCTCAAATCTAGGATACACAGAGATCGTATGCGTTCATCATGAACAAGCAGCAACTATGGCTATGCAAAGTTATTACCGCATATCAGGAAAGATTACAGCAGCAATCTTGACGGCTGGGGGCGGTAGTGTAAATGGCATAACTGGTGTATTGGCAGCATGGGCAGATTCTATCCCCGGAATTATTATCTCAGGACAAGAAAACACAAGATTTATTAAAAAGATGGATGGAATGAGAATGTGGGGTATTCAAGGGTACGATAGCTCAGGAATGGTAAGCAAAATAACAAAATATTCGTCTATGGTGATGGATCCCAAAAATGCCTTATTTGAACTTGAGAAAGGATACTATATAGCAGGAAAGGACCGACCAGGCCCAGTTTGGATAGACTATCCCATGGATATACAAGGGAGTAAACTATCAAAAGAAGATGTTAGACATTTTTCTATTCCAAAAACAACAAAACAGAAATCTCTTACCAAAGAAATAACCAAAGTTTTTGATCTAATTAATGGAGCAAGTAGACCTGTTTTCTGGTTGGGTCACGGCATAAGATTAGCTAATGCTCAAAAAAAAATAGAAGATCTTTTACATAAATTTCCTTATCCAACCCTAGTTTCTTGGGCAGGTATAGATATGTTGGATACAGATCACCTCTTAAATTTTGGGAGACCTGGAGTATATGGTACAAGGGGTGCGAATCTAGTTATTCAAAATTCTGATTTAGTTATTTCTATAGGCAATAGGATGTCAATTTTAATGATAGGGTATGAGCAATCCGAGTTTGCAAGGGAAGCCAAGATTATTCAAGTTGACATAGATAGGTCTGAATTAGACAAGACTAAAACCATGGTAGATTTGAGTATTCAGTGTGATGCCAAAGATTTTATTAATCATTTGTTAGATTCTTTTAAAAAGAAAGAAATGACAATCTCTAAACCTGATGATTGGTACGAAATTTGTAACGGTTATCGAAATCGCTATCCTTTCATAGGTCCTGAACACAAAGACACAAAGGGATTTATAAATTCCTATAAATTTATGGACAAACTTTCAAATTATTTAAAGGAAGATCAAGTAATAGTAACAGACATGGGGACTGGCCTTCTTTCGGGGCATCAATCTTTAAAAATTAAGCAAGGTCAGAGACTGATGACTTCTACGGGATTAGGTGAGATGGGGCATGGCTTACCCGGTTCTATAGGTGCTTCTTTTGCCAGAAATAAAGGCGAAGTCATGTGTTTAAATTGTGATGGAGGAATGATGATGAATCTTCAAGAACTCCAAACTGTAGCACATCATCAATTACCAATTAAATTATTCATTTTCAATAATGATGGATATTTAATGATAAAGCATACGCAGAAAAATCTTTTTGAAGGAAGGTATTCAGGAACAAACAAAAATAGTGGAGTCAGTTGCCCTGACTTCTCTAAACTATCTCAAGCATTTGATATACCTTATTTTTCTATCAGCACTTGGAAAGACTTTGATCAAGTTCTTCCTGACATACAGAATATTGAAGGACCTGTAATGTGTGATGTCTTCATGGACCCTGAGCAATATTTCTTTCCAAAACAATCTATTGCAGTTCAGAAAGATGGGACAATAGTTTCACCCCCGCTAGAAGATTTATCACCTCTTCTGGATAGAGAAGTACTGGAAAGTGAAATGATTGTAGGTATCCATGAAAAATCAAAGAGATTGAAGTAATTTCCCTTAAGACCATTAACTATATAAGTACCTGTGTTCTTACTTTCCGACAAGTGGAAGCTTATAATCATGTTAAATGAAAATAAGAAACCTAGACTTTGTATCTAAGTATTCCAAACTTTTTTTGAAAGTTGTTCAAAATCAATTTGAGAGTAAAAAAGTATTTACCAGTTGTGATAGAACTTTAATAGGAAAGTTATCAAAAATCTTTTATAAATTTAAGAAGAAAGAAGGTTGATATGGATCCCAAAGTTTCTGTGCTTCTTTTCACATATAATCAAAAAGAATTTATAAGAGAGGCAATAGAAAGTGTTTTTGAACAGTCATATGATAACTGGGAATTAATAATTAATGACAATGGTTCTGAAGACGGAACTCAAGAGATTATTAAGGAATATTCAGGAAGGAACAGGGTAAAATTATTATTATCTGATAAGAATTTACCAATTCAGGTTCAATGGAATAGGAGTCTAACTTGTCTGTCTGGCGAGTTTATCTCGATCTTATTTGGAGATGATTTCTATCTACCTAAAAAACTTAACAATCAAATAAATGCTTTTAAGTCAGTTGGGAATGATTGGGGGGTAGTGCACGGTCCTGGTTTTAAGCTGAATCAGACAAGCAGAGAGAAAACATTGATGAATAGTACTGAGGCAAGTGGCTTTTCTTTGAAGATACTATTAGAAGACTTCTATACAAAGGGATTT
>CESY01050760.1_pt1 | contig 13684 bp, 15 predicted proteins | sample 531201 | NCBI WGS metagenome assembly CESY01 (sample SAMEA2622048, study PRJEB7988) | marine metagenome | biome: marine biome (ENVO:00000447); feature: mesopelagic zone (ENVO:00000213); material: "saline water (ENVO:00002010), including plankton (ENVO:xxxxxxxx)" | depth 488 m | reverse complement strand
ATTAGATTTTAAAAAACCTGACGATCGAGCTTTATTCGCTGCCGGAACTAAGATGTTGGCCATTTTAGTTACTCTTGCTGAATCAATTGCGTTTATGATTGGTGGTTCATTTGGTACTGGTTTGCCTACTGCTACAGCATTTGTAATTATAATTCAATTATTGATTGGTGGAATTATGGTAATACTTCTTGATGAACTTGTTCAAAAAGGCTGGGGGCTTGGTAGCGGCATTAGTTTATTTATTGCAGCTGGTGTTGCTCAATCAATTTTTTGGAATACATTCAGTCTTGTTCCTACTGGAGAAAGTTATTTCGGTGTTATTCCACATGTGATTGGAAATTTTATTTCTGGTTCTCCAGAAAGTATCTTCTTTCGCCCTGGAGGCCTGCCTAGTGTTGTTACTCTCTCGTTGACCTTAGTAGTCATTGGATTAGTTGTATATGCTGAGGGTATTAGAGTAGAAATTCCAATTACATCTACGAAATATCGTGGATTTCAAGGAACTTATCCAATAAAATTATTATACGTATCTGTGCTACCTGTAATTCTTACAGGTGCTTTATTAGCAAATGTAGTATTCTTTTCTCAGATGGTCTGGTCTAGATTTAATCCAACTAATGCTAATTCTTTGTTGAATCTTATAGCGACCTATAACACTGCTGATCCTGGAGCTGGCCCAATTGGTGGATTTGCATATTATGTATCTCCTCCTCGGGGATTGGAGGTTCTTGCAGTAGAACCAGTTCGAGCATTAACATACATTCTTTTTTATGTCGTTATGTGTACAATTTTTGCAAGAATTTGGGTTGAGATAGGAGGTCTAGGTGCAAAAAGTGTTGCACAAAAGTTACTTGGTGCAAATGTCCAAGTACCAGGGTTCCGTCGTTCTCAAGGATCCGTTGAGATTATTCTGGAACGGTATATTCCTGTGATTACTGTAATTGGTGGAATACTGATGGGACTATTAGCTTCTGGCGCTGATATTTTGGGTATCTTTGGAGGTGGAACTGGTTTGTTATTAATGGTTAGTATTACATTGAACTATTACGAAATATTAATGAAAGAAAGGTTAGAAACTATGATGCCTGGTCTTGCAAATTTCTTGGGTAAATAATAGCTATGACAACTAAACGTGTTGTAATTGTTGGAATTCCTGGTGTTGGAAAAACTACTGTAGTTACTGAAGTATATTCTATTCTTCAACAAAAAAATATAACTATTGAAAATCTTACTTTTGGAACAATTATGTTTCAAGAAGCAGAAAAAATTGGTATTTCTGATAGAGATGGAATGAGGAAATTATCTGTTAGTGACCAACAAAATTTGCAAATTCAGGCTGCCAAAAATATTGCTAATATTAATTCTGACGTTGTCTTAATCGATACTCATTTGTTTATTAAAACTATTTCTGGATATATGCCTGGATTGCCTCGACCCATTCTTAAGTCATTACTACCTACAAATTTGGTACTTGTTGAAGCATCTCCAGAAGATGTTCTTAGTAGACGTGAAAATGATCCAACTCGTAATAGAGATTCTGCTACTATTGAATCAATTGAACTTGATAATCAAATCGCACGAAGTATGTTATCTTCAGCAGGTGTACTTACTAGTGCGTCATTATTTATTGTAACTAATGCTGATGGAAAATCTAAAGACGCAGCTCAATCAATCGTTCAATCATTGGAATTAGATTAGAGTTTTTTCTATGAAAGGAATAATATTGTCAGGTATGCCGGCAGTTGGAAAAACTACTGCTGCTAATTCTTTATGTAAAGAATTCAATATACAATATTATTCTGGTGGTGATTTGTTAAAAGAAATTGCCAAAGAAAAAGGCTTTGCTATATCTGGTCTTGATTGGTGGGATAATAAAGAAGGTATGAACTTTCTGTCTAATAGAATGGATGATTCATCATTTGATAAATTAGTCGATAAACGTTTAATTGATCTTCTGGATAAAGGAGATGTTGTTATAACAAGTTATACTCTGCCTTGGTTGACATCAAATGGAATATCTATTTGGCTTGATGCAAATAAAGAAAGCCGAACTGCCCGTTTATGTTCCCGTGATGGTATTTCTGTTCCTGAAGGCAGGAAAATTGTAGATGAACGGGATAATAAAAATCAACAAATCTACAAGAAATTGTATAATATTGAATTAGGTAGAGATTTATCTGTTTTTGATAAAATTATTGATACAAACGATATGGATATTAATCAAGTTTGTAGAACTGTTATTAATTTAATAAATGAAACACTTGGAATCAAATAATCAAGAACAAATAATTATCGATGAAGAACCAGATATTACTGATTCTGGTTCATATCCCAATGAAAGGAAAATTGATGATTTGTTAGATAATTGTATAATTTTTGTTGATAAACAATCTGGTCCAACAAGTCACCAAATTGTTTCTTGGGTTAGAACTATGTTAAATCAAAAAAAGGCAGGTCATAGTGGTACATTAGATCCACAAGTTACTGGATTGTTACCTATTGGATTAGGTAATTCTACTAAAGCTTTACCTATCTTGTTATATGGGCCGAAAGAGTATGTTGCAGTATTGAGATTACACAATAGTGTTAATCGAGATAAATTATATGATTGTCTGGAGAATTTTAAAGGACCAATTTATCAAAGACCTCCTCAGCGTTCTGCTGTTAAAAGGATTACTAGAATTCGTACCATTCATGAACTTGAAGTTTTAGATGAAGAAAGTCGATTGTTATGTTTACGTGTACTTTGTGAAGCTGGAACTTATATTCGGAAATTAGTTTATGATATTGGTGAAATAATGCAATGTGGAGCAACAATGATAGAATTACGTCGAACTCGTGTTATGCATATTGACGAACAAAATCATTTTGTTAGATTACATGAATTGAGTGATGCTATATATAGACTAAAGCATGAAAACGACGAAACTAAATTTCGACAATTAGTCCAACCAGTTGAATTTATTGCCAAACCATTAAAGTCTATTACTATTCGATGTTCTGCCATTGATTCATTATGTCATGGAGCACAACTTGCTATCCCTGGAATATTAAAAATATCCAAAGGCATATCAAAACATGATAATATCTCAATCTTATCCCAAAAAGGGGAATTAATTGCTCTTGCTGACGCTTTGCTCTCTTCCGATGATATCGTTAATAATAAAAAGGGAATTGCTTGTTCTACAAAAAGAGTCATTATGAAGCCAGATACCTATCCAAAATTATGGAAAAATACAGAAAATGATTGATCCATTCAAAAAGAATTTAACTTTGTAAGTTGCTTGTTCGAATCATAGCCGGGGTAGTCTAGATCTATGGACAATCTGGTAAGGCGCAAGCCTGGAAATCTAATCCATTTAGCTTGTGACTCGTAAGGGTCTCGTGGGTTCAAATCCCACTCCCGGCGTTCAACCATTTGTGATTTTTTTAATATCTTTTTCAACTAAATTCTTTATATCATCTGTATAATTTTCGATTGCTGTTATTTCTGTTTTATCTTTATCCCAATTTATCTGAAATATTTCTATCTCTGTTATTTTATTTGCAGAATCTATGGAAATTGATACATTATAAGAATTCGTGTCTTTGTTTGTGTATATCTTTGTTAATTTTTTCTTTTGATCAACGTAGATTAGTTCAAATCCGATTAATGAAGCTTCTAAAATATTAACTAATCTTCCTTTATGCATCTATTTCATTATATAATTATTATAGTATATTTGCAATTCTTAACCAAAATTTATTATAACTTCCTTCGTTGATTGTCGATAAATCCTAAAACGTTAAAAAGCATTTCTTGACAGAACCGGACCCGATAGATGATAATATGACAAATATTGTACAATGTATTACGAGTGATGGAGAAATAATTAAAGATGTTGTTATTGATCTTTCTGAATCAGAATTAATCAAAGCCTATCAAGTAATGACACTCACAAGAACTCTTGATACTAAAATGGTTGCTTTGCAAAGACAAGGTAGAATAGGTTTTTACCTTCCGTCTTATGGAGAAGAAGCATGTTCAGTTGGTAGTGCACTTGGCGCTTCTTCCAATGATTGGTTCTTTCCTGCGTATCGTGAACAAGGAGCTATGCTTCAAAAAGGAGTTTCGCTTAATTTTATTATATCACATTTACGAGGTAGTGCTGAGGACGAACATAAAGGACGTTCTCTTCCTGGGCTGTTTGGTTCTAGTGCTAAAAGATTTGTTTCTCCTTCTGCCCCCGTTGGCACACAAATTATTCATGCCGTTGGTACTGCTTTTGCATCTAAATTATTGGACGACAAAGTAGCTACTATTGCATATTTTGGAGATGGCGCAACCTCTTCTAATGATTTTCATTCTGGTCTTAATTTTGCTGGTGTTTATAAAACTCCTACTGTGTTCTTTTGTAAAAATAATCAATGGGCTATTTCTACACATATATCTGATCAGACTGCCTCTGATGGTATTGCAATTAAAAGTAAGGCATATGGTTTTGATGGAGTTGTAGTTGACGGAAATGATATATTGGCAGTTTACACTGCAACCAAGTCTGCAATGGAAAAAGCAAGAAGTGGAAAAGGACCTACTCTTATTGAAGCAAGAACATATCGTCTTTCATCTCATTCTACATCTGACGATGGCTCACGTTATCAAGATCAGACAGAATATAAAGAATGGGTGTCTAAAGATCCTATTGCGAGGTTTCGTAGGTATCTTGAAAACTCGGGAATCTGGAATAGAGATTTTGAACAAGAAATTCAACAGAAAGCTGAGAGACAGATCAACGAGGCTATTACTCATGCTGAATTATCTCCTATGCCAAGTATGGATACTCTAATTACTGATGTTTATTCTGAAGTTCCTAAATCACTTCGAGATGACTTTAACGATCTTAAAAATTCTAAAAATTAGTTTGTTTTTGTTACCCTGTTTCTAATCATTAATAATATAACAATAATTATTATTCCTGTAGAGACTATGAAAGTTGTATCTTCTAATATTGATTTATTCGCAACTAGTAAATTAAATCCTATATTGGCCTCTTCAATTTCTACATAAATATCATACAATCCATCTTGTTCGAGTCTATACTTTAGCGAAAAATCTCCTTCTATTTGTTCTATATCTGTGATGACATCCACTAGTTCCCCATTTTCATTATATATTTTAATTTCCGGAAAAATATTGTTTAATCCATTTTTTGTAGTTGAGTTTTGTACACTAAAAACTAGATAAAAATCTTCATTTTCAATAACAAAAGCTGGATCTGTCATGAATTGGAAAAGTATTCCGTTTACTTCTCTGTTTGTTCCACCTATAATATGTGCTGAACTATATGGAATTGCACTGATTAAGAAGACAAATAATATTGAGAAGAGCATTTTTTTCATGTAGTATTCATACCGTATTTCAAGCAGTTTAAATGTAATGTTACTAAAAACACCTTAATGCCAATACTTTGTATTGTGACGAGTGATATTTTATGGAAATTGAAGTAGTATTTTTTTCTATTGGTATAATTGCAGTTGTTGGTTATGTTGCCTCTAATATATTTGAACGAACTGGCGTTCCTGATATACCTTTTCTTATTTTATTGGGAATTTTAGCATCACGATATGTTGTTGACGGAACTCAAGGTTTAGAGCTAATTGCACCATATCTTGCAGCCGTTGCAATTGCAGTTATTTTATTTAATGGTGGTATGTATCTTAAGTTAAGACAAGTTATCGAAGACACACCAAAAGGATTTCTTATTACTTCTGTTAGTGTTGTTTTTACTATTGCTATTCTTTCCGGTGTTGGTTATTTAATTAATTTATTTGTATTAGATAATTCATGGGGTACTGGAAGAGAAGCTCTTTTATCTTGTTTATTCTTTGGTTCTGCATTATGTGGCACTAGTTCTGCAGTAATTATTCCTCTAGTTAGTAAACTTAAAATAGATAAAAAAGCAGAAACCTTTCTTACTATTGAATCTGCATTTACTGATGTTTTTGTTGTTGTATTAAGTGTAACTATTTTGAATATTATTAGTGGAGCTGGAGATGTTAACAGCCCTACTGCTGCAACTTCCTTTTTACAAGGAATAGCTGGTAAATTTTCAATTGGTATAGTCTTTGGAATTTTGGGTGGCCTTTTTTGGTTAAAAATTTTACAAAGTTTTCCGACGAGAATGGGTAGAATTACTTCTCAACAAGATGTTGTTCATGATGATATATTGACACTTACAACTTGTTTGATGTTATATGGATTTGCTGAAATGAGTGGAGGTAATGGAGCACTTGCTGCTTTATGTTTTGGTTTGGTACTTGGTAATGGTAAAGAATTTGGATTTATTCCTTCATTTCGAACTAACCCTGTAGATGCTGGTTCACTCATGAGAAAATTCCAAGGCCAAATATCATTTCTATTGACGACATTCTTTTTTGTGTATCTGGGTATGATATTTCAAGCCACATTAAATATTGTTATTATTGGAGTTATCTTGACTATCTTGCTATTGGTTGCTCGAAATCTATCTTTTCGATTTACAATAAAAAATGATAAATCCATGATGAAAAATATCAAGCTTTTGTCCTTCATGTTGCCCAGGGGATTGGCTGCTGCCGCCGTTTCTCAACTCCCACGTACTTTTGGTATTGATTGGCCTTTTATGCAATCTTTAGTTGTCTCTGTAATAATTTTCTCAGTTCTTTTTGCGGCTGTCGGAAGTTATTTTTATGGACGCAATGAAGATATTGGTAAGGAAACTGTAGAAACTAAATCTACTAATTAAATATTCAATCATTATCACGATTCATTCTTTCTGTTGATCTTATTAAGAAAGAGACTTCATTAACGATTCTGAAAATTCTTTATTTTTAATCCAGATTGCTATTGTGTGTTCTGGTCGTTTTGAAGAATCTGGAACACCTATCATTATATCTCCTTTATTTGATACCAATAAATCAAGTAAAATTAATGATTTTTTTCTTATTATGACATTTGATTCTCTCAATATCCTTGCATCCGAGTCTGATATTTTGTAATCTTCTGGAGTTAATATAATTAGTTTCTTATTATTTCTCATATTACTCAAAAAACCCAAAAATAACTCTTTAACTTCAAACGCTTTTCTTATACTAATAATTATTTCGTCTGAATTTTTCATGATTTCAAGGAATTTATTACCGATATTTTGTACTCCTATTAATGTTTCAAACTGATTTCCATCATTTATTTGCATTGTATTTTTTAGTATTGGAACTATCTGATTTTTTGATTCTCTTTGAGCTTTTATTCTATCTTCTAATTCGTATTTATTTTGTATAATTGTTCCTTCTAATGCTATTTCTGGATCAACTGCAATGTATTCCGTTCCTTTCTTTTTTACAAATCCTTTCTCTTCTAGACTCTTTAATATATCATAAATTCTAGGCAATGGAACTCTTGATAGGTTGGAAATGATTTTTGGTGTTTTTGCCCCTTCTAAAACACTTTGATATGTTTTTGCTTCATACGAATTCAGTTTAAATAAATCTTTTAATTGTTTTGTAATTTCTTCCTTATTCAATTAAAAAATATTTGTTTTTGGTGTATTTCAGGTTAGCTATGATTATCTCAACTGAAAATTTTCACATTAATGAGAAAAAAAGTTCACTTAATGTGAATAAAACAATTCCTTCAAGATAATTATATGTCTATTATTAGATCTAGATTAGTTGAACCTGTCTCTAAGATTGCAACTGAAAATTCTTGGTCTTTTGATAATCTTACACAAAAAGATACTAATTATCTTACTCATTGTTATCATCGATATCCCGCTAAATTCATTCCACAATTGGCACGTCGATTGATTTTAGAGAATTCTCAAGAAGGCGACATTATTTGCGATCCATTTTATGGTTCTGGTTCAACGATTTTAGAATCTATTCTTCATAATAGAATAAGTCTGGGGGCTGATATTAATCCTGTTGCACATATGATTACCATGACTAAGACTACTCCTCTTGATCCTGCTAAGTTATCTAATACTATCACATTATTGCATAGAGAATTAAAAACTTCCACTATTATTTCCAATTCTGATATTCCAAAAGAATTATTAAAATGGTTTGATCAAGATACTTTTGATATTCTTAATCATATTTTATCTAAAATTGAACAAATTAAACCAAAAAAATTACAATTATTTTTCTTATGCGCATTTTCGCATATTTTAAAAACTTCTAGTTACTGGAATAATGGTTCTGTAAAACCTCATAAAGATAAAACAAAGTTTCTTAATAGAGTAAATGATCCCGTTTCTCGTTATTTTACGCATATAAAAAAAATGGAATTGCGTAATAAACAATTTATTACCACTATTTCTCCAAAAATTCTCCGAAATCTTGATTATTATAGAAATGTTCATCTTGGAGATTTGCAAGATTTATCTGCTAATAATCAATGTTCTATGATAGTTACTTCTCCACCTTATGTTGTAAGTTATGAATACAGAGATATACATTCTCTTAGTTTGATATTTTTAAAAGATTTCTTTAAGGATATACCTTCAAAACAAAATTTTATTGGTTCTTCTCAACGAAAATCAAATAATCAAAAACTATGTAGTTATACAGGAAGTATTATTGCTGAGTCTTTACATGACAATTCCAAGGCTCTGTCAAAAACTGTATATTCTTATTTTATTGATATGCAAAATTTCTTTCATAAATCTTACGATTTGTTGAAAAATAATGGTCGAATGGCTGTCGTTATAGGAAATACTGCACTTCGTGGTGTTGAAATCTCTAATACTCAGGTTTTTGATGAAATTCTTGCTACCATTGGCTTTACCAAACATAGGATTATTAAAAGAAAAATTCCATTCAAGTGCTTACCAACTACTAGAGATCCTAAAACTGGAAGATTTGTTTCAGCAAGTACTAGTCATACTGAATCCTATTCACATGAATACATAATGATTTATTCTAAAAACTAATTGCTTTTCTTTACAATTTTATAAATTATTTAAATTCTTTGTGATATTCAGTTTGTTATATTTATGATACAGAAAAAAAAGAACCAATTAGTTACTCGTAATGATGGAGATTTGGATATTCTCATGGCTTGTGATATAGCTTTTGAAAAAATAGACCTTAATTATTTTATTAATCTACTTCAACAGGATGAAAGTATTTCTGTACGCACTCGTGCTGTGTGTATACTTGCAGATATTGGAGATAGTACTGTAGTTCCTATCTTGTCTGAGATTCTCAAACACGATGAAACTCCTCTTGTACGACACGAGGCTGCATTTACACTAGGACAATTAGGTTTTCCTCAATGTGTTAATCATCTAATTGACGCTATGCTCAATGATAATGATAATGTAGTGAGACATGAATCAGCAGTTGCTTTGGGTTCAATTGGAGATGAATTTGCACGTGATGCTCTCATTAAAGCTACTTCTGATAAAGATCAATTGGTATCTCATTCTGCATTCTCTTCTTTATTAAATCTAGATCATCTTAACCTAATTGCAGATAAAAATAATTCAAAATGAATTAATATACTGTAAAGAAATGATAATTAAGAATAATTATGAAAATCAGAAAATTCCTGAAAGATTTTGTGCCGTATAGTTGGGAACCTTCTACTGATGAAATTGCTAATTCTGTAGGTAAAAACCCGGAAGATATAGTGAGATTTGATACAAATGTTTCTCATAAAACACCTATTAGTTGGCTTAAAAAATTAAGTGACGACTTTAATACACTCGAGATCAACCGTTACCCTGATTCTTCTTATATCTCTGTTCGTAAACTACTTGCAGAATACTGTTCTTGTGATATCGACGAAATAATATTAACAAACGGAGCTGACGAAGGATTATTTATGACTGGTTCCTTGTTTATTGAACCTTCTAGTAATGTTATTCTTTCTACTCCAACTTATTCGTATTATGAAAAAATGGTCCAAATTCTAGGGGGTAATGTTCTTGAAGTAAAACGAAATTCCGATTTCTCTGATAATTTTAAAGAAATTTCTAATACTATTGACGAAATGACTAGTCTGATAATCTTATGTAGTCCAAATAATCCAACTGGTAATGTTGTTGATAAAAGATCATTGGAAAATCTATTGAATAATTCTAACATTCCTATAGTTGTCGACGAAGCATATTATGAATATACAGGAAGCACTGTTCTTGATTTAATTAATACTTATGACAATCTTATTGTTATAAGAACATTTTCTAAAGCATTTGGTTTGGCAGGTCTTAGAGTTGGTTATATAATATCATCTAAAAGTAGTACTTCATTATTGAACAAAGTTAGACCTCCAAATAGTGTTGGAGAATTATCTGTTACTCTTTCAAAGATTGCCTTACAAGATATTAGTTGGGTTAATAATAATGTAAAAGAAATTTTGATGGAAAAACAATCTTTCATTGAAAGAATTTCTACAATCAAAAATATTAAGATTATTCCTAGCTCGTCTAATTTTATGTTATTACAATTTACAAATAAAGATGGTTTTTCTATTTACAACGAATTATTGAATAAAGGTATTGTTGTTCGTGATGTAAGTGGAGCTAAAGGCCTCGAAAATTGTATAAGAATTAATATTGGGTTAAAACCTGAAAATGATAAATTAATTCAAGCTCTTGAAGAAGTTTCTCTTTAGGTGTAATATTTGGTTCTTATACTTAATCATCAAGATGTTAGCTCTATATTGACTATGCAATCTAATATTGAAACTATGGAACAAAGCTTTATTGAATTATCTAAAAATAAAGTCAAAATGACCGAACGAGGAGTTGTTATTGTAGAAGAAAAAAATGGCTGGTATGGAGTTATGACTGCTTATATGAGTGATATGAAAGCTCTTGGCACTAAAATTGTTACAGTTTTTCCAGAAAATACTTCATTGAATAAACCAACAACTCAGGGAGTTATTTCTTTAACTGATGTTGATACTGGGGAATTACTCTGTATAATGGATGGATCTCTTATTACAGGTATGAGAACTGGAGCTGTTACTGGAGTTGCTACTAAATACCTCTCAAAAAAAGACTCTAATTCTATTGGTATATTTGGTTCAGGTTATCAATCTCGCTTTCAATTACTGGCGATATGTTCGGTCAGAGATATTAATAAAATTGTACTTACTAGTCCTTCTGCAGATAAAAAATCTGAATATCTTAAATCTCTTGAAAAAGAATTAAACATACCAATAATTGTAACACATAATGTTGAAAAAGTACTTCAAAACGATATTCTTGTTACTGCAACAAGTTCTACTTCTCCATTATTTGATGGTAATCTTGTAAACCCAGGTACTCATATTAATTGTATAGGTGCACATACTAAAGAGAGTACCGAGGTAGATTCTATTACTCTTAATCGTAGTAAAATCATTGTTGATGAATCACAAACTGCAATTCGAGAAGCAGGAGGAATTTCAGATGCTAATGTATTTGCAGATCTTGCTGATATTATTCTTGGAACTAAAGTTGCTCGGACCAATGAAGACGACATTACTCTGTTTAAATCAATGGGTTTATCTCTTGAAGATATATCTACTGCTAATTTGATTTATAATGAAGCTTTAAAACAAGGACTTGGTAATAATATTAATTTATCTTAGTTATTTCTTTATTAGATAAACCTTTTCACTGTCTAAATCTCTATCCTCTTTAAATTTTAATATCATATTTCTTGTATATGATTCTAGACTCTCTTCATTTATGTCCTGTATTTTTATCCAAACATATTCTTGTAATTCCTTGTTATCTAAGCTTACAGATCCATCGTTAGTTTTGCAAATATAATCAAAGAAAATAAAATGTTTCTTTTTAATAAATTCTTTTGGATAAACACATTCTTGTATCATGAATAATCTTTTAGGCACAACATCTAATCCTGTTTCTTCTTTAACTTCTCTTATTACTGCCTCCTCGAATGATTCGCCAAGTTCAACATGTCCGCCTGGAACTGAATATTTTTTATTTTTCCATTTATGTGATTTTACTAATAGAATCTCGTCCATATTGTTAATTATTAAAGCTCCTACTGTTGGTTCTGGATAAATCTGATTCATTAATCTTGATGATCCAATCATGATATAAATCTCCGTTGAATCACTCATCGAAAAGTTCAAATTCTAATTTCTATTTATTATCTCATTATGGATGAATTATCCAATAAAGTCGCTATTGTTACTGGTTCAACTAAAGGAATTGGCCGCTCTATTGCTCATCTTTTTTCTAAAAATGGGGCTAATGTAATTGTCACTTCTCGATCATTAGATGTGGCTCAAAATATAGTAAAAGAATTACATCCTTATGGGAATGAAGCACTTGCAATAAAAACTGACGTTGGTAGTGACGATGATGTAGCTAATCTTGTAGATACTGTTGTTAATAAGTACGGTAAAATTGATATTCTAATTAATAACGCCGGTTTTCCACTTACAGCAAAGTATTGGGATTCTTCATTTGATTTGCTTAGTATTGAGGATTATCAAAATGTAATTAACGTAGATCTTATGGGAAGTATACGATGTTGTAAAAAGATCATTCCATTAATGAAGAGAAATAAATACGGTAGTATTGTTAACATATCTTCTACTCCTGCACTTTCAGGACATGATCTTGGTGCACCTTATACTATTGCAAAAGCTGGAATTTTAGGTCTAACAAAACATCTTGCTAAAGAATATGGCAAATATAATATTCGTGTTAATTGTCTGGCTCTTGGTAATATAAAGAGTTCTGCAACCTTTGATCATTTTGATCAGGATACTCAAGAAAAACTGCGTAACGAATCGTCATTGCAAAGATGGGGTGAAACTATTGAAGTTGCAAAAACCTGTTTAATGTTATCTTCTGACAATTTTAGTTTTGTTAATGGACAAACTATTGTTGTTGATGGTGGTAATGTATTACTCTGATTCGTTTTTAAGAAATTAGGTCATTTTCATTAATTTCATTATCATTCCTTGTGATGATATTGAACAAATTAGATACCAAAAAAATGTATTTACACCATTTGGAATTGTCACTCCTGAATCCAATGTGGCTTCCGCTGTAGAAAATAAAAGAATATTCATTGATATTGGAGATGATGCAGCAATTACATTAAACCAATCTGGGCCAATTATTTGTGGTAAAATAAAAGTCCAAACCAGTAACAGAGGCACAATAAAAACAAATGTTGGTTTTAAACTATCTTTTGCTAATTTTCCTTGCATTTGTTTCATTTGTGGTTCTTTTTTCTTTAATTTGGTTTCTGTAATTTTGTCTTTTTTCATAATTGAAGATCGTAATTCTTTATTATATTCAGATACGATTTTTTGTGTCTTTTTTATTTCTTCAACATTGGAAAACCGTTTTCTTGTTAATACGGATCCAATTGATACTGCTATTGCTAGAAACAGGATGAAATATGTTATATCTGGTATTGTATTTATCAACTAATTTGTTTTAATTTATCTAAATTAAAAAAGTTTTTCTTTTGTGAATAATTATTGTATAATGTATTGCATGATTTTTGATCATTTTTACCTCATTATTGGCGGTATGGAATGGATATGGATAGTACTTATTGCAGGTATTTTTCTTGTTGGTACTGATAAACTTCCTGAATTAGCAAGGACTCTAGGAAAAGCTATGGGCGAATTCCAAAAAGGAAAATTGGATTTTGAAAAGGAATTAAAATCTGCATCTGA
>CESY01067976.1_pt1 | contig 13712 bp, 12 predicted proteins | sample 531201 | NCBI WGS metagenome assembly CESY01 (sample SAMEA2622048, study PRJEB7988) | marine metagenome | biome: marine biome (ENVO:00000447); feature: mesopelagic zone (ENVO:00000213); material: "saline water (ENVO:00002010), including plankton (ENVO:xxxxxxxx)" | depth 488 m | reverse complement strand
CCTTTAATATCTCATCTCGAGAATGGACATCAGATATAACAGGAACTTTATAATCCAATTTAACTTTTTTTAGTAACTCCAATCCCTTATCAACCCCTGGTCCTCTAAAGGAGTCATAAGAAGATCTGTTTGCTTTGTCGTAAGAAGCCTTAAAAATAAAAGGAATCTCCAGTTCTTTAGTTACTTTTTGGCATTCCTCAGCTACTTCATTAATAATTTCTTGCTCTTCCAATACGTTTAATCCTGCTATGAGGGTGAATGCTTCATTATTACTAATGTTAATATTTGCCACCCTTACTTCCTTCAATTTACAACCTCTCTCTATTCAATTTGTGATCATTAGCAGCTTCAATAAATCCAGAAAACAAGGGATGGCCATCTCTTGGGTTGGAAGTAAACTCAGGATGAAATTGACAACCTACATACCAGGGATGTTCACTTAACTCCACTACTTCTACAAGGTTTTTGTCTCTTGATTTTCCCACTATACTTAAACCAGCAGATTCAATTTGTTCAACGTAATTATTATTCACTTCATATCTATGTCTATGCCTTTCCAATATTACTTTTTTTCCATACAAAGAACTTGTTAAAGAATTATTAGAAAGATAACATTCTTGTGAACCCAAACGCATAGTTCCTCCTAAGTCTGAGTTTTCATTTCGCTTCTCCACAGCGCCTTCTGAATCAATCCACTCATGTATTAAACCAATCACAGGATGATTGGTTTTGGTATCAAACTCTGTGCTATTCGCTCCATTAAGTTTCAACACATTTCTAGCGTATTCTATAACGGCTACCTGCATACCCAAACAGATTCCTAAATATGGGATATGGTTTTTCCTTGCATATTCTACTGTTGCTATCATGCCTTCTATACCTCTAATGCCAAAACCTCCGGGCACAAGAATCGCATCAACTTGAGTTAGGATCTTTTCTGCATTCTTTGCATTTATATCTTCAGAGTCAATGTACTTGATATCAATTTTGAGTTTATGTTGTATCCCCCCATGTACCAAAGCCTCATTTAAAGATTTGTATGCATCTTTTAATTCCATATATTTGCCTACCATAGCAATAGTTACTTCGCTTTTTGGATTTGTATGTGCTTCTATTACTTTCTTCCAATCTTTTAGATCAGGTTTCTTTTGAGAAAGATGTAGTTTTTCAAGAACAATGTCATCAACATTTTGCTCATTTAATTGAATTGGTATCTTATAAATTGAATCTACATCTTGCATAGAAATAACGCTTTGTTTTTCTACATTAGTGAAAAGAGCTATTTTCTCTCTTGCTTCTTCAGAAAGTTCATTATCCGACCTACAAATTAGGATATCAGGCTGAAGACCATGAGATAACATTTCTTTTACAGATCTTTGAGTGGGTTTTGTCTTTATCTCTCCAGCTGCTTTTATATAAGGGACTAAGGTAAGGTGCATGAAGAGGGTCCTCTTGAAACCTAACTCTATTCTCATCTGACGAATGGCTTCCAAAAAAGGTTGAGACTCGATGTCGCCTACTGTTCCTCCAACCTCAACAATAGCTACCTCTGAATTTCTTGCTCCTTCTTTTATTCTGTGTTTAATCTCATCAGTTATATGGGGAATGACTTGAACGGTTCTTCCTAAATAATCTCCTTTTCTTTCTTTTCTTAAGACAGTTTCATAAACTTGACCAGTAGTAAAGTTGTTATCTCTAGACATCTTTGAGTTAATAAATCGCTCATAGTGACCTAAGTCTAAATCTGTTTCTGAGCCATCTTCTGTAACGAATACCTCTCCATGTTGAAAAGGACTCATAGTTCCAGGATCTAGATTAATATAAGGATCTAGCTTAAGAATTGTGACAGAAAGTCCTCTACTTTCTAGGAGGGCTCCAAGGGAAGCCGAAGCAACACCTTTGCCAAGCGAGGATACCACGCCACCAGTAACAAAAATGAATCGAGTTTCAGTATTACCCATCTAAAAAGCAGTTAGAAAAAAGCTCATGCACGATGGGAGTACAGAATAACAAAAAGCTAAAAATCGTACAATCTAAAAAAAATTAAGAAGTTAAAAACTCGAGGCTTCTCCAGATAAAAAATTTCTTACCTTTTGAAGAGTTTCTTTCCTATCTTCAACGATCAAATTTTTAATTATCTTCATTTTCTTCGTAAAACTGAGGAGGAGATCTATCTTCAAAAGCTAAATTTTCAAATCTGGTGACTGAATCTCTGAAAGCTAGTGCAATGGTTCCAACAGGTCCATTTCTTTGCTTTGCAATGTTAATTTCTGCCTTACCTTTGCTTTCTAAATCTTGAGGGTCGTATTGCTCATGTCTATACAAAAAAGCTATGACATCTGCATCTTGCTCTATTGCTCCTGAATCTCTTAAATCTGATAATAGAGGCCTCTTATTAGGCCTTGATTCAACTGCTCTATTAAGCTGAGATAATGCAACAACAGGAACTTCTAATTCTTTTGCTAAGGCTTTTAGAGATCGACTTATTTCACTTATTTCAGCTACTCTATTATCACTTCTGTTATGAACTTGCATTAAACCAATATAATCAACGATTATCATAGCCAAATCTTTATTCTCTCTTTTTACCCTTCTTGATCTCGATCTCAGTTCTGTAGGACTAAGGGCTGGGGTATCATCCACAAGTATGTTTTTTTTACTAAGAATAGTGAGAGCTTTATCAACACCTTCCCAGTCTTCTTCTTGTAGCTTTCCTCTCAATAGTCGTTGTAAATCTATATTAGCAATGCTAGAAATGAATCTCCTGACTACCTGTTCTGACGACATTTCCATACTGAATATCAAAACAGTTAGGTCAGTTTTTTGAACAATATTCTCAGCAATATTAAAGGCAAAAGATGTCTTGCCCATAGATGGTCTACCTGCAATAACAATTAGATCAGATTTTTGAAAACCTAAAGTAATCTCATCAAGCTTTGAAAATCCTGTACCTACACCTACTAGAGAATCTCCGGATTCACTTATTTCTTGTATTTTTGAATAAACTGAACCCAATAGTTCTCTTATGCCCTTAGGTCCAGCTGAGCGTTTCATATCATCTCTTAAGCTCAGAATTTGCTCTTCAGCATTGTCTATCACTTGATCACTACTTGAAGAATCGGACTCCCTTGCTACAAGCGAGATTTGTTCTGCAGTAGTAATTAATCTCCTTAGATTTGATCTTTGTTTAATTATTTCTGCATAGCTCTCTATATTGGCCACACTAGGAGTTTCTTTAGCTAATTGACTTAAATAATTTATTCCACCCAAATCAACCAGAAAAGGTAGATCACCATTCCCCTCAAGGGTTTCTTGTACAGTAATAACATCAATAGGTTTGCCTATGTCTTGAAGGCTTTTTATAGTTTTAAAGATTAACTTATGTTCTGCTTGATAGAAGTCTTCTTCAAAAACAACTCCTGCAATTAAATCCCAAGCATCATTCTTTAACATAATACCCCCAAGCACAGCTCTCTCAGCTTCTACTGAGTAAGGCAAGTTTTTATCGGGAGTCAGATTCTGTGACATTAAATATTGATAGTTACACTAAAAAATAATGTAATTCTCCCACCACAAAAGAGTTAAGACAATAAAAAGATAAGTCTTATTGTTCACTTACAAGAGAGACTGACACAGGTTGTATCACTTCAGGATGTAATTCTATCTCTATCATATAATTACCTAGTTCTTTTAATGGTCCTTCAGGTAACCTAACAGAACTTTTCTCAATTTCTATACCTTGGGAAAGAATGGCTTCTGAAATCTCCCTAGTCCCTACTGAACCATACAATGAACCTTCTTCAGATACTGCAACAGAAATAAAAACTTCTAGAGACTTAAGCTTATTACTTATTTCCAACGCATTCTTCTTTCTTTCTTCCTCAGCATTTTCTAATAAAGTCCTTCTTTGTTCATATTCTTCTTTATTCTTTTCATTAGCAGTTACAGCTTTGCCTGAAGGGATTAAAAAATTCCTTGCGTACCCTTTTTTTACAATAACCAAGTCGCCAGGATCGCCTAATTTTATTATTTTCTCTAAGAGAATAACTTCCATTTGTTTATTTGTAGTGTGAGTCGGTATAAGGAAGAAGTGCTAAGTGTCTAGCTCTTTTTACTGCCCTAGTTAGTTGTCTTTGATATTTAGCAGAAGTACCAGTAATTCTAGCAGGCATTATTTTTCCAGTTTCTGTTATATATTCTTTAAGAAGTTTAATGTCCTTGTAATCAATTTCTTCAATACCTAATGAAGTAAACTTACAAAACCTTTTTCTGTTGTCGAATTCGGATCGTCTTTTTTGAAATTTTTTCTTTACTTTTTTTGCCATATTTAATCTTCTTTATCACCAATATTCTTCTTTTCAATATCTGGATCTTTTACTCCAGAACTAGTGCTCTTTTTTTCTTCGTCTTTTTTTCTACTAAAATTTTCTTTCTCTTTTGGAGCCTCATATTTTTCTGATTCACGAAAAGATTCTACTTCTTTTTCCACTTCTGTTTGAGTAAAAAGGGAAGAAATCTCTGTGTAAGCTTTCTTTCTAGCCAAAACAAGATCTCGAATTATAGAGTCATTAAATTTGAATGAATTTTTAATCTCTCTTATTACTTCCTGATTACTTTCTACGTTCATTAAGCCATAGTAAGCCTTAAATTGATTTTGTATTTGGTAAGATAATTTTCTGCTACCTATGTTCTCTGATCTATGAACGATACCTCCTGAATCAGTAACAACAGAAGAAAGTTTACTTAGAATAGAGTCAATCTCATTATCCCGTTCTGGGTGAACTAAAAAAATTATTTCGTAATGCTTCATTTATACCTTTTGGCTTATAGCTCCACTTTCCTATTCAAGTAGGGAGCAAGGTTTCAGGACATAGCATTCTATTTTAGGTTATTCTTTGAAGCAAGCTGTATTAAGTATCCTCAATATCAATTCATTAAAGCTAATTCCTTCTTCATTTGCAGATTTTGGTACAAGGCTCTTTTCGGTAAGACCAGGAACTGTATTTAATTCTATTAACTGAAAATTTCTATTTTTATCTAGTATGAAATCTACTCTTCCCCAACCCGAACAACCTAAACAAGAAAAAGCATGCCAAGCAAAACTTTTAACATCTGACAATTCTTTATGAGTGAGCTTTGAACTTGAATATTCAGTTTCTTGACTCAAGTATTTAGCTTCAAAATCATAAAACTTTCCTTTCGGAGGTTTAATTGAAATCGGGGTCAGGGCTTTCTTATCTAAAATTGGGACTGTAATTTCTTCCCCTTCTATATAAGCCTCCACTATAAGTGTATTATCGTATTTAACTGCTTCCTTCATAGCTTCTTCTAAAGAACCTTTACCAGGATGAACTATACTAACTCCTAAACTTGAACCTTCTCTTGCTGGTTTTACAACGAAGGATTTAGATAATGAAGTTATATCTTCTTCGCCTGAAAGATATGGTACGGTTTCAGCTTTTATGGTTCCAGCGTTTTTAATTTCTACGAAATCTGGTGTAGGTAAGGCCAATTCTCTCCAAACTTTTTTTGTTTCACATTTATTGATTGATACTTTGCAGGCCTCGGATCCGCTGCCAGTAAATTGGACTCCTCTTTTTTCTAATAGATCCTGAACAAAACCATCTTCTCCTCCTCTTCCATGCATAGCAATAAATACAAGATCTAGCTCATTTAGAACTTTTAAAGTCTCCTCTTGAGAAGTTAAATCTATGGCTCTACAGTTAATGCCCATTTCAATCATAGATTCCATTACAGCTGAGCCTGTCTTTAAAGATATTTCTCTTTCTTCAGACCAGCCACCCATCAAAACTGAAATTTTTCTATCTTTAAACTGAGAACTGTTAATAATTTTCAACTTATTAAGTGAATTTTTGCAAAATTTCTCCAGATAAATTGGAGATATCTCCTGCTCCTTGCATCAAAAGAACTCCTCCACTTCTCCCTACAATTTCTCGAATATTTTGAAAAAGAACTGAATCAGACTCAGCAAGATTTACTTCTTTTAGTCCCTTTTTCTTTACATCTTCCATTAAATTATATGCGCTTACACCTCTAATTTTCTGTTCTCCTGCAGCATATATATTTAGTAAAACAAGTTGATCTACTGTATTCAAAACATCCACAAACTCTTTGTAGAGATCTTTTGTTCTCGAATATCTATGGGGTTGGAAAACCATAGTTATCTTTTGTTTAGGAAATGATTCTCTTATTGCATCAATCGTACATTTCAATTCTGTAGGATGATGTCCATAGTCATCTATTACCATAGTTTTCTTATCATCTTGGATAATTTCTCCTAGCGACTCCATCCTTCTTCCAATACCAGAAAATTTTTCTAAAGCAGATTGGATATTAAGAACTGATATACCTTCTTCTAAAGCTAATATAGATGCTGCTGCAGCATTTAAAGCATTATGTTTACCAGGAAGATTTAGAAGTATTTTGAATTCATTTCCAAGTTTGTTTCTTAACAAAAATTCAGAAGTCAGTTCTTTGGATGCATAATCTATAATCATATAATCATTGGAATCCTCAAATCCATAAGTAATTACAGTCCTTGTAAATTCAGGAATTAACCTTTTCACTACAGGATCATCTCCACATGCTATTAAAAGGCCATTAAAAGGTAACTTTTTAACAAAATCTACAAATGCTTTTTCAAGATTAAGCATATCATGTTCATAGTTTCCTAAATGATCAGCATCAATATTTGTAATAATCTCTAATGAGGGATGAAGCATCAAGAAAGACTTATCACTTTCATCAGCTTCAGCAATTAGGTAATTTCCTGAACCCAATTTAGCATTAGTTGCAAAGCTATTGATAACTCCACCAATGATGAATGTTGGATCGAGCATTGCTTCAGTCATTATTGATGCAAGTATGCTCGTAGTTGTTGTTTTTCCATGTGTTCCTGATACAGCTATTCCTCTCTTCATATTCATTAAACTTGAAAGAAGTTCAGCTCTAGCTAATACAGGCAACATTAACTTTTTAGCTTCCACTACTTCAGGGTTTTTTTCATCTATGGCCGTTGATACAACTACCATTTCTGCTGCTCCTAAGTTTGAAGCTTTGTGCATAGATTGTATATCTATTCCAAGTGAAGTTAATCTTTCAGTAACAAGGGTTGTCGAAATATCGGATCCAGTTACTGTATATCCCAAATTAAATAACACTTCAGCTAATCCACTCATCCCACTTCCACCAATACCGATGAAATGAATATGATCAGGACTTCTCTTCAATAGACTCATTTATTTGAATAAAAATTTGTTTTGCTACCTCAGGAATAAAAGCCAGTTTAGCTGAGTTTGACATAGAAAGTCTTTTTTCTTTATCGCTAGCTAAATTTGAAATCAACAAGGCTAATTCATAACTATTCTTTTCTTCAGAAATAACTATATCGGCTGCACCTAGTTCTTTTAAATAAGTTGCATTTAAAAATTGATGATTATCAGTTGCCCAAGGTAAAGGGAGTAAAATAGAAGGTTTCTTCATTGCTATGATCTCTGAAAGGGTCATAGCTCCTGCTCTGCTGACAATTAGGTCTGCTTCTTTATAGGCCTCTCCAATGTCTTCAATAAATGACTCAACCCTAATTTCAGAATCTAGTTTGGAATAAAATTCTTTTAGTCTAGATTTATCGGACTTTCCTGTTTGATGGGTTATCTTCCAATTCTTAATTCTTCCAATATGTTTATAACAATTTAAGACTATCGAATTAAGTTGATAAGACCCTTGGCTTCCTCCAAGTATCAATAAATTAAATTTTTTATCTTTAAATTGTGAGTTATCAACTTGCTCAATTAAATTGCTTATCTCGTCTCTTATAGGATTCCCTACAAATTCTACTTTTTCCTTCTTTTTAAAAGATGAAGGGAATCCTGAAAAAATTTTAGTAGATATTTTTGAAAGTAACTTATTAGTAGAGCCAACAACACTATTTTGTTCATGTATAAAAAGAGGAATATTTAAAAAAAAAGAAGCTACTCCAGGCCCTAGACTCACGAACCCCCCTGTAGAAAAAATAAAGTCTGGTTTTATCTTCTTAAGAATCTTAATAGAAATAACAAAAGCTGAAATAAGATTATAAATAGAAAATATTTTTTCTAATGGTCCTTTTCCTCTAAAACCTGTGGTTTGTAGTGTCTTAAAAAAGAAATTTTCTTCTGATGCCAATTTCTCTTCTAAAGAGCCCTTCCCTCCAATCCAGAATATAGCTGAACCATTTTTTTTATATTCTCTTGCAACTGCAAGAGCCGGATAAATGTGTCCACCTGTACCTCCAGCAACAAAAACAGCTTTCATCAAAAACTTACCCTTCTTGTAATATTTACTGCTGGCATAGAAGACTTAGTTTCATGATCAACTCTTAAAACTAAAGCACTCAAAGCACACATAATTAACAGATTGGTGCCTCCATAACTTATAAAAGGCAAAGTTAGGCCTTTTGTTGGCAAGAGTCCCGTAGCCACTCCCACGTTAATAAAAGTATGTAAACCAATCAAGATAGCAACCCCATAACTTAGAAAGTAACCAAAATACAGATCTCTATCTAGTGCTTTTTTTGCTATATGAAAACATCTAAATGAGAGAAAGAATAAAACTGCAACAATTATGAAAGCCGTTAAAAGACCCATTTCTTCAACAATTATGGCAAAAATAAAATCTGTATGTGCATCCGGTAAATAACCCATTTTCATTAGTCCCTCACCTAAGCCAACTCCAAACCAATCTCCTCTACTAATTGCCATTAAAGATAAAGTTAATTGATATCCGCCATCATTCTGGTAAGCCCACGGATCCAAGAAAGATAATATTCTCTCCCACCTATAAGGAACATAACGAATGAGAGCTAATATGCCTAAGAAACCTAAGGTTATAACTAGAATAAACTGTCGAATTTGTACACCAGCAATAAAAAGCATGCCAAGAAAAGTTGAAAATATAAGTGCTGAAGTACCCATATCTGGTTGCATAAGAATAAGAGAAGAAACTAATACCACTAATAAAGCGGGTTTAAAGAAAGCAAACCAATGAGACTGTAAATCTTTAAGCCTTCTTACAGAATATCCGGCTACATAAACTATTATTATGAATTTCATGATTTCCGAAGGCTGTAGTCCTATTGGTCCTATTCTTAACCACCTATTAGCACCTTTGACTTCTATACCAATTCCAGGAACGAAGACTAAGACTAAAAGTAATATACCAAAACCCAATAGTAAGCGATCAAAACTTTCCCAAAAATTTAAAGGTACGGAAATGAAAATTCCAAACAACAGCAAACCCACAAGTAAGTGAAAAGACTGTCTGGTAAAGAAGCTTAGTGCTTCTCCAGTTAAAGAATCTGAAAATTGTACGGAAGAAGTAGCCGTAGCTAACAAGCCAAAGAGACACAGAAAAATAAATAGACCAAAGAATAAAAAGTCTACCTTCTTTATATCAGGAAAAGAAAAAAAATTTTGAAAGGAATTACTAAACATAAACTACATAAAACCTGTAAGTTCTCTGAATTTCATCCCCCTTTCCTTGTAATCAGAAAACATATCAGTACTTGAGCATGCTGGGGAGAGCATTATTACATCTCCCTCCTTTGAAAAAGACCTTGCATTCAATAAAGCATTTTTAAGATCCTTAGTAACAGTGCATTCAACTTTATTCTTTAAGTTATTCATGATAATTTCCTTATCTTTCCCAAAAGTAAAAATATGTTTTATAGAATCTAAAGAACCTTGAGAAATACTTGAAAAATCTTGAGCTTTAGAATCTCCTCCACAAATTAATAAGATTTTATTTTTTCCATACTTTCTTTCAGCAGAGTTAACAGCTACAACTAGTGAAGATATATTAGTACTTTTAGAATCATTTATATAAGTAATGCCCTTTTTGGTCCCTAAGACTTCAAACCTATGAGGAAGTCTAACAAAGGAATGAATGAGATTTATATTCTTCTTAATCAAGCTCAAATTTTCCTTCTCTATTTTATTTATATCTAAATTTCCATACAAAGCTTCTAAAGCAATGTAAATAGAAATTACTGCTTTAACATTCTCCAATTCATGCAAGGGCCATTCTTTATTAATAGAAGATGAAATTTCCTTTTTTAAAGGTTCTAATAAATCTTCATAATTTAATATGTTTTCTTTACATAACAATTCAGGATTTAAGTCTTTAATACCAACCAAACCTGTATTTGTATTTAGGAGAATTCTTTGTTTGATCTGACTATATCTTTCAAAAGAAAAATGCCTGTCTAAATGGTCTTGCTGAATATTTAACAATACGGCTATATCGGATGGGAGGATTTTACTATGCTCTAAATGGAAACTAGAAACTTCCACAACTGATATTAAGTTATCAGCTTGAATAATGTCTAAAACTGGTTTGCCAATATTTCCACCACAAATAACTTGGTCTTCTCCATAAACCTTCTTGAGTAAATGACCAGCCATTGAAACCACTGTGGTTTTGGCATTTGTACCAGTTACTAAAATAGTCTTTGATCTTGTCTCTTCTAAAAAGATTTCTATATCAGTTTGAATTTTTATTCCTAGATTTCTAGCCTCTTTTAATATTTTGCTATGAAAGTTAATTCCTGGGCTAACAAGTATCCTTTTCACTTTTCCTAGAACATTTAAGTCAAACCCGCCTAAAATAAGGTTTTTCTTACTTAGATCTTTGAACTGAAGAAGTCCAGGAGGATCTAATCTTGAATCCATTATTAAAAAAGATAAATCTTTATTTTTTAAATAACGGACAAAAGAAGCTCCAGTTTTGCCAAAACCTAAAATAAGATTCATTTGCCTTTTAGCGAAGTTTAAGCATGATCAAGCCAACCAAAACTAACATAAATGTTATTATCCAAAACCTAACAATTACCCTAGGTTCTGGCCAGCCCTTAAGCTCATAATGATGATGAATAGGTGCCATTTTAAAAACTCTTTTTCCGGTTAATCTAAATGAGATGACTTGAAGGATCACGGAAACTGTTTCCACTACAAATATACCTCCCATGATCATTAAAACATATTCATGCCTAATGATAACCGCAACTATACCAAGTGCTGCTCCTAAGGATAAAGACCCAACATCTCCCATAAATACTTGTGCTGGGTAAGTGTTGTACCAGAGGAAACCTATTCCTGAACCAACTAACGCTCCACAAAAAACTAACATTTCACCCGTTCCTGGAAGGAAGGGAATATTTAAATATTCAGCATATATGGTATTCCCAGAAGCATATCCTATTAGTCCCAATCCACCAGCTACCATTACACAAGGAAGAATAGCTAATCCATCCAGACCATCAGTTAAGTTAACTGCATTACTCGAAGCAATGATTACCAGGTAAGCGAGGAATACAAAGCCTAAACCTAGATGAACAGAAATATCTTTGAAGAAAGGAACAATTAAACTTAATTCATCTGAACCTGTAGATGTGTAATACAAGTAGAAACCAGCAGCTAAAGCAATAATACTTTGCCAAAAAATCTTACTAAAGCCTGAAAGACCGTCACTAGATTTTAACTTAATCTTAAAAAGGTCATCAACCCATCCCAGAAGACCAAATAACGTTGTTACACCTAATGCAGTCCAAAGATATTTATTCTCTAAGTCACCCCACAATAAGGAACTTAAAAAAATTGAAGCTAAAATTAAAGTTCCTCCCATGGTAGGAGTACCCCTCTTCATGAAATGACTTGAAGGTCCTTTGTCTCTAACAACCTGGCCTACTTGTATCTCTTGCATTTTGTCTATGAATACTGGACCTAAAATTAAAGAAATAAGTAAAGCTGTTAAAGTAGCAAGAATTGCCCTGAAGGATAGGTAATCGAAAACTCTGAGAGGGCCAAAGGAATCTGAAAAGAAATTAAAGAATTCAATTAACATCTTTAGGCCTTAAGCTTATCTGCAATAAATTCCATACCAGAAGCCCTAGATCCTTTCACTAAAAATACTAGATCTTCAGTAATATTCTCACTTATATAGTCAAATAAGTCGTCCTTGGACTTAAAGCATTTTCCAATTTTAGGTAAGTGCTTTAAACCTCCTTCCCAAAGTTCACCAACACAAAGAAATTCTTCTACCTTTCCCTTAGCATATGCACAAACCTGTTCATGAAATAATGCTTCTTTTAGGCCTAGTTCTTCCATTTGGCCAGCAATAAATATTCTTTTTTTATCAGTTAAATTTTTGATTACATCTAGGGATCTTTTCATAGACTCAGGATTAGCATTATAGGAATCATCTATAACTAAAGAGTTCTTTAAAGCTTTATGGATTGATAGCCTACGATTGGGAAAATCTACTTTACTTAAATTTAAACATATTTTAGTTAAATCTAAATTTAGAGCCATTCCTACAGCCAAAGCTGCACAAGCATTCATAGCATTATGCGCTGCTATTCCATGCATTTGACATCTTAATTTTGTATCAGAATATTCTATGTTAAAAGACATTAGGTTATTGAGAACATCTATTTCTGTATTATTTAGAACTATGTCAGATTTTTTATCTAATCCAAAACTGATTATCTTATTCTTACGAGTTCTTTTCTTCCATTTTTCAAAAAAACGAGAATCCCTTGGAAGAACAGCCACCCCTCCTTCTTGGATGTGATCTAATATGAATCCCTTCTCTTCTGCAATCTTATCTATTGAGCCAAAACCTTCCAAATGGGAAGGAGTTACATTAGTAATAACCGCTACATCAGGCTTTACTATTTCTGATAGATCATTAATTTCTCCAGGAGAATTTGTTCCAATTTCTATTACTGAAAAGTCTAAATCTTTCTCAAGGGTCGACAAAGTTAATGGAACACCTATGTTGTTGTTTTTATTGTCTAAAGTCTTGTGACACCTACCTTCTGAAGAAAGAAGAGAATAAATTATTTCTTTAGTAGTTGTCTTTCCATTGCTTCCAGTAACTGACACTAATTTACCTCTAAAATCATTTCTCCTTTTTATAGCTAAATCATCCAAAAACTTGTATGTATCTTCAACTAAAATATAAGTTTTTCTTGAATCAAAAACTTTTTCTACAACAAAGGATGATGCGCCTTTTTTTTCTGCTTCTCTTAAATAATTATGCCCATCGAATGAAGGTCCTTTTAATGCAATAAAAATATTTCCCTTCTCAATAGATCTGCTATCAATACTAATACCATTAATATTTAACATTGAAGCAGTTCCAATCAGTTTACCGCCTCCCTTAAGAGCTATATCTTCTAAACTTAGTGCTTTCATTAGAATTAAACTGAGTTAATAAAAGAATTTACGATTTTTCTATCACTAAAAGGTAGCCTGTTACCTAGTTTTTCTTGATACTTTTCATGTCCCTTGCCAGCAATCAAAAGTATATTTTTCTGTTTACTTTTAGTAATCTCATTAAGACAGAATCTTATTGCCTCCTCTCTATCAACTATTTTATTTATTGAAGATTTATGTTGGATACCTGAAGCTATCTGATTAATGATTTCCATCTCATTTTCACTTCTAGGATTATCACTTGTAATTATGAGATGATCGGAAAACTTTTCTGCTATTTTTCCCATTAAAGGCCTTTTGGCCTTATCTCTTTCTCCTCCGCATCCAAAAAGACACCAAATATTTGCCCTAAATGTATCGTTTAGCTCTAGTAATGATGCCTCCAAAGCATCTGGAGTATGAGCGAAGTCTATAAAACATTTATCCTTAGGGCTTAAA
>CESY01090868.1_pt1 | contig 13846 bp, 8 predicted proteins | sample 531201 | NCBI WGS metagenome assembly CESY01 (sample SAMEA2622048, study PRJEB7988) | marine metagenome | biome: marine biome (ENVO:00000447); feature: mesopelagic zone (ENVO:00000213); material: "saline water (ENVO:00002010), including plankton (ENVO:xxxxxxxx)" | depth 488 m | reverse complement strand
CTACCTCTGCCGATGGCGTAGCCGCTGCCACAAGTTATTCAGAACCTCCCGAGATCAATTTGTACGAGGCGGAGCGGGAGGATCAATTTTTAAGCAACACCCGGCAGTTGATTACCGATAGCCTGCGCTCCGGGGAAGGCTATTTCAGTGTCGATGGAAGTCAGTTCATCTTTCAGAGTGAAGTAGCTGGCGATAATCCGTTTTACCAGATATATGTAAGGGACTTGACCACTGGCGCTACCAACCGAGTATCGCCAGGTATTGGTCTTACCACATGTTCATGGATACACCCAACTTTGGACCGGGTCATGTTTTCTTCAACGCATGAAGACCCCGATGCCCGGGCAAAACAGGCTGAAGAAATCAGTATACGGGAAAGCGGTGTGGACCGACCCTACGGTTGGGACTACGACCATCATTATGAGATCTATCAGGCAGATGCCGACGGCGGTAATGTCGTTAATCTGACCAATAGCGCTGGCTATGATGCTGAAGGCTCATACTCTAATGATGGCAGCAAAATTCTTTTTGCCTCTAATCGTGAAGCGTATAGCCGCACCCTTAGCCAAGCTGAGCAGAGGTTATTCGATGACGATAGTTCTTATTTCATGGATCTCTTCATCATGGATGCTGATGGATCCAACGTGAAACAGCTGACACATTCTCCGGGATATGACGGTGGCCCATTCTTCAGCCCGGATAACTCCAAGGTCGTATGGCGCCGCTTCAATCCCGATGGTAACAGTGCAGAGATCTGGACCATGGATATAGATGGTAGTAATCAACGTCAGCTTACCTCCGATGCCATGGTCGCCTGGGGACCTTACTATCATCCCAGCGGCCGGTACATAATCTATTCCAGTAATCTGCTGGGCCACGCTAACTTCGAGTTGTTCGTGATCGACACAGAAGGGACTAACGTTCCAGTACGAGTTACCAGTACTGAAGGTACGGATATCCTGCCGGTCTTCTCGCCAGACGGCTCCAAGCTTGCTTGGAGCACAACTCGAACACCAGACGGTACTTCGCAGATTCATATGGGAGACTGGAATCATGAACGCGCACTGGAGCTCTTGGGGCTCGATTAACAATCCGTGGCTGGCATAGTGCGCATGTTAAACCTTGAGTTTTCGAGTCTGTTCAGATTTATTCCACTACTGGCGGCAACAGCATGGCTGTCGGCGGTCGGACAACCCTTGACTCCGTTGGAGTCAGCGGACCAACCCCTTGTACACCATAGTCTTAAGGTATTAGTTGACCCTGTTTTACGACGAATCTCGGTAGAGGATACGATCACGCTTCCAGACCAGTTATTGGGTAACGAAGTCACTTTCGATCTCAACAGTAATCTCACTGTTACCGATACCACGGGGAGTCTAAGGACTCAGAGCGATTCTTCAACTGTCGGCATTAGCTTCAATGCGGCCGCTGATTTGACTACTTCTATCAATCGATATGTGCTGGGTTTACCAGCTAGTAATAACGAACGAGTACTAATTAGTTATAGTGGGTCGATTTATGATGTTGCCGAGCAGGCTAGCCCTGAGTATGCCCAGAGCTTTGCTGAAACCTCCGGAATTGTTGGTGAACAAGGGGTATACCTGAATAAGAGCAGTGCTTGGATCCCTGATTTTGGCATTGACTTCCTGACTTTTGATCTCGAAGTGGAATTTTCCGACAACTCCAGTACCTGGACCGCCATTAGCCAGGGGGATAGGAATGGGGGAAATGGATGGGTCAGTGAGCAGCCAATGGAGGAAGTTTATTTAATTGCTGCAAACTTTACTGAGTACTCGCAACAGGCGGAAGACGTGGAGGTGCTTGCCTATCTAAGATCTCCCGATCCTAATCTAGCTGCTAAATACATGGATGCTACTGAACGCTACCTGCAACTTTATGAGCCCCTGCTTGGAAACTACCCTTATAGTAAGTTTGCGCTGATCGAAAACTTTTGGGAAACCGGTTACGGCATGCCATCTTTCACTCTCTTAGGTCAACAGGTAATCCGCTTTCCCTTTATCCTGGAATCGTCCTACCCCCATGAAATTCTTCACAATTGGTGGGGAAACGGCGTTTACCCCGACTACGAATCTGGTAACTGGAGTGAGGGTCTAACAGCGTACCTTGCTGATCATCTTTTCCAGGAAATGAATGGTGTTGGTCACGAATACCGAAAGGAAATGCTGGCCCGCTATAAGAACTATGTGGCAGAAAGTGTCGACTTTCCCCTCGCCGAGTTCACTTCCCGTAATTCTGCCGCTACCCAGGCGGTTGGCTACGGCAAGACCTTGATGCTATGGCATATGCTACGGATTGAGCTCGGTGATGAGCTATTTCTCGAAGGGCTACGCAAGCTTTATACTGACTACAAGTATAAGCGCGCTTCCTTCACAGATATTGCCAATCTTTATTCTCAACTAAGTGGGGTGGACCTGAATCCCTTCTTTAACCAATGGGTCAACCGGACTGGAGCACCGGAATTGTCAGTAGCCGTGGAAGAGGCCAATAATAACCAAGTCCGTATCATGTTTGCTCAGACCCAGTTCGGTGATCCTTATAGTTTGAATGTTCCGGTTGCCCTTTATTATGAAAACGAACCCGAACCTCAGATTTACGATGTATCCTTGTCCCAGAAGTTAGAAGGCGTTATGGCCGAGGATTATGAAAACCTACAGGCGGTCCTGGTAGACCCTTTCTTTGATGTTTTCCGCCAGCTTGATCGGGAAGAGACCCCGCCAACAATCGGTGAGTTATTCGGTGCGCGACAGATCGCATTTGTCTTACCTCGCTCGGAGCGTCAGCACTGGGTGCAGATGGCGGAGAACTTCGGACAAGGAGTCGCATTCGAAATTCTTTATGCTGATGAAATTGAGGGTTTACCAGAAGATAAATCTGTTTGGATTCTTGGAAGAGAAAATCCGTTTGTTGACAATGTCTCTGCCTCGGTCAGGCCGTATGGGGTGGAGTATTCCGATACTGGAGTATCACTCGCAGGAAGCGAGATAGCTTATACTAGTCGTGCTTCTGTCATAACTGGTCGCCACCCTGCCGATCCCGAGCTGGCGTTAGGTTGGATACATATTGACGATATGATCGCCATGCCAGGGATGATCGAAAAGCTCCCGCATTACGGTAAATACTCTTACCTAAGCTTCGTCGGTGAGGAACCCACCAATGATGTGTCAGGCATTTGGACCAGCTCAGATTCTCCGTTGCAATGGGTAAATCCTGAACTGACCAGACCAATACAATGGGAGAGTTTACCCATACCGGAATCTATTGCTACGTTGCCACCGAAATACCTGCCGGAACAATTGCTTCGTCACAGCACGGAATTAACTAGTGCCGACAAAGAGGGAAGAGGACTTGCAAGCGACGGGCTCCATAAATCTGCTCTTTATATAGCAGACCAGTTTCGTGGTGCGGGGTTGCGGCCATTGGGGGGCACTTATCTGCACTCTTGGCATGAATCACTAGCGGGCTATGGCAATATCGAACTGACAAATGTGGTAGGTATGATTCCTGGGGTAAACAGGGGCGTAAATGCGCAACCGGTAATACTAGGCGCCCATTATGACCACCTTGGTATCGATTCCGAGACAGGTGAAATTCATCCGGGCGCTGACGACAACGCTTCCGGTGTTAGCGTTTTGATTGAAGTGGCAACAAAATTATCCAGAGGTTTTACGCCGCAGCGGCCGATCCTATTTGTCGCATTCACTGGAGAAGAATCTGGTCTGATAGGTTCACAGCACTTTGTTCGAAATCCACCGGGCGGGTTTGCCAGCGAAGATATTTTTGGCATGATAAATCTCGATGCTGTAGGGCGCCTTGAAGGGCAAACCCTCCAGGTGTTTGGCAGTGATAGCGCTTACGAGTGGCCGTTCATGGCCCAGGGTATCGGTTTTACAATCGGCGTGCAGTCTGAGTTTCCGGCGGAAACTATAGCCAGCAGTGACCATGTAAGTTTTCTCAATGCCGGTATACCAGCTATTCACCTGTTCAGTGGTACTCACCTAGATTATCACCAGCCCAGCGATACTTCGGTCAAGCTGGACACAGCTGGTATGTCCGATGTGGCGTTATGGGTGGAAGAGGCCATGGTTTATCTTGCCGATCGTACCGATCCACTGCGAGTGAACCTGCAAGGTGCTGAAACTATTGATCTTAATGCTCAAGTCGGTGAGCGGGAAGCGAGCCTGGGGACAGTGCCCGATTTCACTTACGTAGGCGATGGTGTGCGTATTTCGGGAGTAGCTTCCAACAGTGCCGCGGATGAAGCCGGGCTGCAAGCCGGCGATGTGCTTCATACCTACAATGGCCAGCCACTAAATGATTTACAAACCTATTCCAATTTGCTGCGTCAGTCCTCCCCAGGTGATGTAGTACAGCTTGAGATTGAGAGAGATAGGGAAAGCCTTGTGGTTGAAGCGGAGCTTAAAGCGCGTTAATTAACCAAGTCTATTTTAAGACGCTGAATAAGAAGCTCGCCAGCACGAATAGAACAGATAGATAAATCAGTCTACGGTTAATACTGGATTTTGGGTCAGCCCATTTATAAGTCTCATTTTCCACGAAGATTGCGTTTTGAGAATTTTTCCACCATTTCACTGTTTACTTCCTTCTGTCAAATATTACCAGCGTTGATTATAAGGGTAGCAACTGGGTATCGGACGGGCAGAAAGAAGGAAAACTAATGGTGAATTATGACCAATCGTGGCAAGTGCTGGAGCAATGAGCCGGTTTCTCTTATCTGGATTAGGTAAATATTTGCAATTGATTTTCTCTATTTGCGAATCCACCGTTAAGTTTAACTAGCAAGTGAATAATTTTGGTTTCCTAGATTTAGTCCGGCAATGCAAACACCCATAGCGTCGCCCCGGTCGGAGGAAGGTTGATGTCCGCTGCGTTTCGCATTGTACGTGTATGGATACCTCCCGTATTGGTTGCTACAGCAACATACTGTTTGCCCTCCACCTGATAGGTAACCGGATAGGAGTTGAGAGCGTTATCTAGGCGACGCTCCCACAACACTTCTCCGGAGTCCTGGTCTAGAGCTTTGAACCAGCGGTCCACTGATCCAATGAACAAAAGTCCGGTATCTGTAAGGAGGTTGGCGGCAGCTTGGGGCCCGTCCTGTCGCTTGGTCCACACTACTTCCCTGCTGGCGAGGTTCACAGCTTTAATGACCCCGTAAGTATCATCAGTAGAAGGATCCGGGTATTTCTGCCAACGTTGACCAGTGTCGTCATCCAGGCAGGTATCTGAAATCGGGATATACAGCGTGTAAGTCGCTGGGTTGTAGGAAGATGTCTGCATATTTCTAGCGCCAAGCCAGTCTGGGCAGATGCCTGGCAAAGAAAATTCGCTTAGCACGTCATCCAGAGCGGGAATAGCATTGGGAAACAGAGTCTTGTCACCGGTCGCTGAATTGATTTCTGCCACAACATTTTGCATGTCCAGATCTATAGACCAGAGGTACTCGCCAGTAGCCGCATCCATTGCTTCAAATATAGCCAACTTGCCGCCAGTCACGACTGCCTTGCGCATTACGCCGTCAATAGGCAGTTCAAGGATTTGTCTCTCATAGGCCCAGTCATGGTCCAACTGATCATTTCGTGCGTGTTGATAGTGCCAAGCGAGCTCACCCGTATCAACATCTAGAGCTACAGTGCTGTTCGTATAAAGGGCGTCATTGTTTTTATCTTGGTCGCCCGGGCTGATTCTCAGAACTTCAGTGTCGTATGTAGGAGCAGGGCCGAAGTAAACAAGGTTCAATTCAGGATCGAAGCTGCCAGGTATCCACACTGAACCTCCAGTGCGTTGATCCAGAGGCAGATCATTCCAGGTGTCACCACCTGGTTCGCCGGGCCGAGCGATGGTCCAAAAACGCCATACTTCTTCCCCACTTTCCATGTCTACAGCGAGAATAAAGTCACCACCTTCTACGGCTTGCCTACCGGTCAGTCCTATAATTGCTTTCCCGTTTGCGATAATAGGTGCGCTCTTGAACCAATGTCCGTCTTCCTCTCCGATATCAACCCTATGGTCCCATACAGGCTGCCCTGTTTTCACATCGAGTGCGATAAGGTGCATATCTGAAGTGGGGACAACTAGTTTATTATCGTAAATGGCAACCCCTTTTTTCGAATCAGGAACACGACCTGGTTCCAGTTCCCGCTGAAAACCCCATAACAATTCTCCCGTTGCAGCATCGAGCGCTTGCACTACGTCACCAAAGCTGTAGGCGAAGAGCACACCGTCATGTACGATCGGCGTCATCATGTTGGCCCCGGTGGGTAGAGACCAGCTCCAAGCCAGTTGCAGATCAATGACATTTTCTTTCGTGATCTGATCGAGTGGGCTATGTCCAATGGCATCGAGTGTGCGACGCCAGTTAAGCCAGTCCTCTGCAGGAGGATCCGTTAACATTTCGTTGGTAACCGGACTTAGGTTTTGTAGCCGTGGTGAGCGCGAAACCGGACCATCAGTCAGGTAAATTAGGGGATTAGCTACGGTTATATTCTGGCTGTTCAACTGGTCCGCCGGGATAACAAGCGCATTCAGCGCTGTGACTTCCCCAGGCAGAGCGGTTTCACTGGGAGAGATCCCGTTGTGTCGCAAAAGATATGCTAGGACTTCAGTGTAGACAGCAGTACCCAATGTGTTCTCGGCGCCCGGCGGCATGCGGCGTACATCCGCTGCTAGTAAATTCACGGCCTGATTACCCCAGCGTTCAGCAAAGTAGGTGCCGCCAAGGCTGGGCACTAGTCCAAAACCTTCGAGGTTAGCCCCATGACAGGAGGCGCAATGCTCCACGTAAGCAACTTCCCCCTGCGTTGCCTGGTTTGCGGTGAAAGTAGCGACAGCTTCATCAAACTCTGCGGCGTACAGAAATGATTGCCCGGCACTGAATATGGCTATGAAAGTACAACCAATGATTGTTCTTGTTAGGTCTCTACTATAAATTGATTCCATTGCTTTCTCTTTTTTTAACTTAGTTTTTTAGTACCAACTCACACTTCGGAACTAATCCATACCCGCCCTTTCTCGCACATAATGGGCTGCTTCTTCAAGGGTAGCGAACCATACCTGATCCTTAGATTTAATGTGCTCAATTAGGCCTTCCAGAGCCACCATTCTGGAACGATGTCCAATTACATGAGGATGCATCGTAAGCAAGAACATGGTGCCTTCCTCCCAAGCCTTATCGAATTCATCTATCCATACTTGCATTACATCTCGTGGATTCATATAGCGTGCCCCTAGTGGATTTAATAAAGGAGCGTCATCCAATATCCATTCCACGGGCAGCTCCACCAGGCCGGTTGGCTCACCATCTTGTAATAGTTCATAGGGCCGATCATCATGCATCAGAGAGCTTTCATAAAGAAAACCCATGTCTCGCACGATTTGCAGAGTGTTTGTACTGTGGTTCCAGGAAGGTGCCCGGTAACCTACTGGCCGCGTGCCGGTGATCGCTTCGATTGTAGCGACAGCCTGGGCCAACAATCTTGCTTCGGTAGGGCCATCTAGCAAAGTATTTAGTTCGTGTATCCACCCATGCACCCCTATCTCGTGACGGCCTGATTGCTGGATGATTTCAGCCTGCTCGGGAGCCAACATAAGGCTCCAGGCTGGGAAAAAAAAGGTAGCAGGGATTTCTTGCTCATCCATTAGTTTCACTATACGAGGTAGCGCGACGCGCGAGCCATACTGTCCTTGTGAGAGAGGCCCAATGTTGATGTCACCGGTGCGCAGTCCCTGGATGGTTTCATTATCTACATCGTAGGAAAGTAATACAGCGACCCTGGCGCCATCAGGCCAGGAGTCCGGGTTAAGATCTCTGCCGGCTCGCACCTGGTTAACCTGAGACAGGGTGTACTCTTCAGACCAGTTCCAGGGCTCAGATGTGTTCTGCGCCAGCGCGCCCAGTGGGCTTCCAAAAGTAAACGTGGTGAGCACGATCAGCGTTTGAAGGCGGCGTAACAGTTGGAGCTTCATTGGCGCCTCTTTGTCGTAATTTCTATATATGGGAAAGTCATTTTTACATACCCCTAAATATAGCAAAACCCTGCCTATTAGTAGCCCATACCTTCTCCTTTAGGCTGTTTTTATACTTGGACTTGCCCAACAATGGCATTTATTCTTCACTTTCCTTATATCGAAGAGTCAATGGGGACAGCATGGATCAGCAATCACTTCCACTATCAGGCTACACCGTGCTGGATCTGACCATAGCGCGGGCTGGCCCCACAGCTGTGCGCTTGCTGTCAGACTGGGGAGCCAATGTTATTCGCATTGAGGCTCCGGTTGAGGGGGATATTGCCGGCAAGCGTCACGGGCCTGACTCTCAGAATCTGCACCGCAACAAACGTAGCTTGTGTCTCAATCTAAAGGTTGAGGCTGGCAAGCAGGTGTTTTTCGATCTGGTTAGAAAGGCAGATATTGTAGTGGAGAATTTTCGGTCCGATGTAAAAGACCGACTAGGCATTGATTACGAATCGGTCAAAAAAATAAATACAGCAATCATTTATGCCAGCATCTCAGGTTTTGGCCAGGAAGGGCCCTATTCGAAGCGCCCAGCAGTAGATCAAGTGATTCAGGGCATGAGCGGCCTGATGTCGATCACCGGTGAACCAGGTCGCGGCCCTATGCGAGTTGGCATCGCTGTGAGTGATACTTCTGCAGGCATGTTTCTCGGGCAGGGTATATTGCTGGCTCTGCTACAAAGAGAACGAACGGGCGAAGGGCAATGGGTGCACACTTCATTATTGGAAGCCATGCTCTGCAAATTGGACTTTCAGGCTGCCAGATTCACTATGAATAGCGAAGTACCCGGTCAGGAGGGCAACAATCATCCGACCCTTTCACCTATGGGCGTGTTCAATACCTCCGATGGTATGGTGAACATGGCTGCCAGCACTGACAAAATGTTTCGGGCGTTCTGCGATGCGTTAGGAGCCGAAGAACTCGCTAACAATTCCGACTACGGCTCGGTTGAAGGCAGGTTGAAACATCGCGAAGAGGTATGGGAGAAGGTCAATAGTATCACGGGCCAATACGCCACGACCGAGTTGGTTGAAAAACTAAACTCATTCGGTATTCCTTGCGGGCCGATCAACGATATTCAACAGGCGTTTATAGATGAGCAGGTGAAGTTTCTGGCTATGACTAAAACTGCTCACCATGATGAGCTGGGTGATTTCGATCTGCTACGTTCACCCATAAATTTGTCGAATTATGAGCACGGTGTGCGATTTGAAAGACCTGGCCCGGAGCTTGGCGAACATAGCATGGAGATTCTCAGAGAACTGGATTACAGTGAAGAACGGATTGATGAAATAGTCGAAAGCGGTGCTGTAAAAATTGGTATCGGTTAACAAAGGAAAAGAAACAACGTGGAAATAAAATCGCCTTCCCTAAAAATGCTTGCTGAAGTAGATAAAGGTATTGGATGGATCACTTTCAACAATCCGAGACTACACAATGCCATGTCAATGGAGATGTGGCAGGCCTTGGCAGATATACTGAAGCAATTAGCGGAAGATGATTCGCTAAGGGTGGTTATCTTAAAAGGTGCGGGGTCAAAAGCTTTCGTTTCCGGTGCGGACATCTCGGAATTCGGAGAGAAACGCAGTAGCCAGGAACAGCGGGATGCCTACGAAGCAGCGTTTAACGAGGCACAGAAAGCGTTGGCCAGCTTTAAGACACCGACTATAGCCATGATTCAGGGCTTCTGTGTAGGTGGTGGCTTGGCATTGGCGCTAAGCTGTGATGTACGTGTTGCCACTGAGGATTCGCGTTTTGCCATTCCTGCTGCAAAACTTGGCCTGGGCTATAGCTATGACTCGATTAAAACGCTGACTTCCATTGTTGGGCCCTCGTTTGCAAAGGACATTCTATTCAGCGCACGCTTCTTGGAAAGCGAAGAAGCGCGGAGCATTGGTCTTATCAATCAGGTAGTTACTCGTGAACACCTCTTGGGGAACGTACAGGAATATGCCAGTGCCGTAGCAAATAATGCTCCCCTTACTATTGGCTCTGTTAAGACAGCGGTTAACGAGATAGTGAAAGATCCGGGACAAATGTCTCCTGAATACATCGAGAAACTCGTGAACGACTGTTTCCTAAGTGAAGACTATAAAGAAGGAAGAACGGCCTTTATGGAGAAACGTAAACCTGCGTTTAAAGGGTCATAATTTAACAAAGAGACCTAATATGAATAACATATTACGGAAAGCTCCGTTACTGCTTGGTTTTGTCTTAACTGTTTCGATGGCCCAATCGCCGCATAGCGTGTTCATCGAGGAGCTCACGTGGGTTGAAGTTCGAGACGCTATTGACCAAGGCAAGACAACTATCATCGTGCCTACTGGAGGTACGGAGCAGAACGGCCCCCACATGGTGCTAGGCAAGCACAATTATCTGGTGAACTACAAAGCTGGAGAAATCGCCAACCAACTGGGTGATGCCTTGGTTGCACCGGTAGTTGCTTATGTTCCCGAGGGTGATATCGACCCTCCTACGAGTCACATGCGTTTTGCCGGCACGATCTCGATCCCCGAAGACGTGTTTGCTGATATATTGGAGTTCTCAGCCCGCAGTTTCAAACAACATGGCTTTTTGGATATAGCATTCCTTGGGGATAGTGGGGGTAATCAAGCAGCACAAAAGATTATCGCAGAGAAGTTGAATGAAGAGTGGACAGAAACCAAAGTGCGTGTGCATCATGTTTCCGATTTCTATCCCGGTCGGGGTGATGACTGGGTAATTAATCAGAATATCAGTGCAGAGGACGTGGGCGGTCACGCAGGTACTCATGATACTTCATCGCTGTTGTACCTGAATCCTTCCATGTTGCGGCTAGACCAAATGAAACTTGGTAGGCCAGGGGATGGGCAAGGGCATACAGGCAATCCGGCCGTCTCCACACCAGAGTTTGGTGAGCGTATTCTAAAGATGCAAATCGAAGATGCGGTGGATCAAATTACTAAAGAAAGGTTAGCCATAAGACAGTGAGCGAGACTTAAGCTAAAGAGAATTAGCTATTAGGACTTTTGTAGCACAACCTTGGCGTTTAAAGAATAATTAAGATAATAAGAAGAGGACATGATGAAAGACAACAATTCACGCCGACAATTCCTCCAGCTTTTAAGCATCACAGCTCCTTCACTGTTGGTGGCAAACAGACTCTTGGCGCAAATACCGGACACCATTAATCCTGGCATTACACCCTATCCCAACAATTGGCTGCCTGTTGGTATCCGCTCGCGCTTTGTTGACAATGTGAATGGTCTGCGGGTCCATGTACTCGAAAGTGGGTACGAAACACCTAACAGACCTGTGCTGCTATTGCTGCATGGTTTCCCGGAACTCGCTTATAGCTGGCGCAAGATCATGATCCCTCTGGCAAGTGCTGGCTATCATGTAATTGCGCCTGACTTGCGTGGTTACGGTCGCACTACTGGCTGGAGTAGCGACTATGGCACTGACCTTACTCCTTTTCGAATGCTTAACAAAGTACGTGATGCCATTGGCTTGGTGTCGGCGTTTGGCTATCGCTATGTCGATGGTGTGATAGGTCATGACTTTGGGTCCCCTATGGCCGCTTGGTGTGCAGTAACTAGGCCGGACATTTTCCGGTCGGTGGTGATGATGAGTGCACCGTTTGGTGGCACTCCTTTAATACCATTCGATACCATTAACAATCCAAGTGTTGAGCGTTCGGGAGGTCCAAATATCTACGACAACCTCGCCAGTCTGTCGCGTCCCCGCAAACACTATCAACGTTATTACACGACACGCGAAGCCAATGAACATATGTGGCATGCCGAGCAGGGCTTAAGTAATTTCATCCGTGCTTATTATCATCACAAGAGCGCCGACTGGGACGATAATAAGCCGTATCGACTCGCCGCCCGAACCGCTGAAGAGTGGGCAAAGATGCCGACTTATTACATCATGGATCTTAATGAAAACATGGCGGAGACAGTGGCTAAGGTCATGCCAACTGCGGCGGAGAACGCTAGCAATACTTGGCTAACAGAGGCCGAGCTCGCGGTATACGCCGCAGAGTACGGACGTACTGGTTTCCAAGGTGGTCTGAATAGTTATCGTATGGGTGCGACTGGCATAGGAAGTGCCGAGATGCAATTATATACAGGCAAGACTATTGATCAGCCTAGCATGTTTATCAGCGGTCTCAGTGATTGGGGAACCTACCAAAGCCCCGGCTCATTCGAGCGTATGCAAGAGAGGAGCTGCACTGATATGCGCTCAGTTCATCTAGTGGAAGGAGCTGGGCATTGGGTACAACAGGAACAAGGGATCGAGACTAGCCGATTAATATTAGCGTTTTTGGATACTCTAGTTTAGGTTTTCAATAGAGGCCTTTTTACCGGCTAAAACGCGTTTACTTGTTTATCTTGGCTAGCGCGTTTGTAGAGAAAAGCCTTTAAAATTATCCACTAGCCAAAGTGCTTCAGCCAGATAACTACTTTGTCCAAAAGGATATGGAAGTGCGCTAGGTCTCAAAGTACTTTTTTAGCCTGACCATTCCTTCATTGATATTATCGACATCGATACCAGAATAGGCAAAGCGCAGATAGTAATCGGTCTCACCTTCTATTGATCGTCCGAAGTGCTTACGTGTGCAAAATGAAACACCCGTTTCCGTTAAGGCTTCTGTCATTAACTGATTTACATCAGTTAATCTTTTGCGTTCCATGATCTTGGTGACATTAGGGAACAAATAGAATGTACTGTTTGGTGTATTAATAGAAATACCGTCAATGGCATTGAGGCCTTCCACCGCTGCATCTCTTCGTTTACGTAATTCATCTAGAATTGCATCGGGACCAGAAGTATCACCGCCGATAACATCGATCATGCTGCGCTGGATAAAGTGCGCTGTGCAAGATTCAATGTTGGTATTGAATTTACTAAAGGCATCCATTGCTGGCCTCGGCCCTATGGCTGCTCCAAGTCTCCAGCCAGTCATGGCAAAGCGTTTTGAGCAGGTGTACAGAATAATCGAACGTTCCTGCATGCCCGGAAGACTTACTATTGATTGCGGTGTTCCACTGTATTGAATTTCGAAGTAGGCCTCGTCACTGAGTACCCATAAATCGTTCTTGATGCATAGCTCCGCCAGTACTTCCATTTCTTCTGGAGAAGATTCGGCACTATTCGGATTTTGAAAGTTGTTATAAATAAGCGCGCGGGTTTTAGGCGTAATCGCGGCTCTCATTGCATCCATATCGAGACTGAAACCAGTATCGGTTTCAATGTAACCGTAGGGTACTGCGATACCACCTTGATACTCTATCTGGGACTCATAAATTGGGAATCCTGGATTGGGATAGAGTACTTCATCGCCCGGATTCATTACCGTTGCGATAAATTTGTTGATTACTGGTTTTCCACCGGGTTGTATTGCTACGTTTTCGGCGCTGTAACTTAAACTGCGTCTCGCTCCTGTATCTCTGGCGATAGTATCTCGCAGCTCAGGAATACCGGGACCTGGACAATAGCTTGTATAGCCATCGGCAATGGCTTTCTGCATGGCTTCGACGATATTGGTCGGAGTAGGTAGATTGATATCCCCCAGGTGAAAGGGATAAACCTTATTGCCTTTCGCTGCCCAGGCTGCGGCCGCACCAGAAACAGCGAATGCTGTTTCAGTGCCGAGATATTCGAGCTGCTTGGCTAACTCCAAAGGAATTCCTTTCGCTCTTAAAATCTGTAACGAACGCCGATAAAGGCCGCTCTAGGTGGTGCCGCACCGAGGAATATTGGCACTTCCAAATCCTCAATAATTGGAACTTCCACTTCTCCCGGTTCC
>CESY01097005.1_pt1 | contig 13848 bp, 7 predicted proteins | sample 531201 | NCBI WGS metagenome assembly CESY01 (sample SAMEA2622048, study PRJEB7988) | marine metagenome | biome: marine biome (ENVO:00000447); feature: mesopelagic zone (ENVO:00000213); material: "saline water (ENVO:00002010), including plankton (ENVO:xxxxxxxx)" | depth 488 m | reverse complement strand
CTGTGAAACCCTTATTGGAGAAAGGGTTTACCGCGCTACAGCGTATCGGCAAATTTGATCCCTACATTGCGGGAACAGAACTCACTTTTGCTGACTTTTATTTCTTTTTTGCTGTTCCACCGGTGACTCAAGTCTGCAAGAAGACGTGGGATTGGAACGTGCGTAGTGAGATACCGCAAATTACGGCGCATTCCGATCTGCTTGCCACTCGAGAATCAGTTAAGCAGGTGCATGCTGATCGGAAAGGAGCATAATCGAATATTGATCAAGAGGGTTTGAAGTTTGGTCCGTCTGCCCCTTTTTATCTTATCGGTGTGGGGTTCTTTCCAGGATACCTTTATTCTCGTTCATATTGAGAATGGATTCGATATTTCCTTCGATGTCTTCTGCCGTTGCGGTTGTTCCCAGGGTTACACCCTCGTTTTCCCTTATATCGGCAGAGTAGTAACGGCCTCCTGCTGCCTGGATAATTCGACCGTTCGGAGCGTTCTCACTGCATAAGAAAACAACCGCAGGGGTAACAAGTTCTGGAGCGAGTTTTTCGGGACTGTCTTCAAAACCTGGTAGATCTAGGGTCATGCGTGTTGCAGCTATAGGAGCTATTGAGTTGGTGAAGATATTGTACTTGGCACCTTCATACCGCAATGTATTCATAAATCCCACTAGTCCCAACTTGGCAGCACCGTAATTACTTTGTCCGAAGTTACCAAAAAGACCTGAGGTCGAAGTAGTCATTACGATTCGGCCATAATTCTGCTCGGCCATGATGGGCCACACGCATTTAGTGGCATTGAGACTACCTGTCAAATGAACATCCAATACGGCATGCCAATTGGTCAGTTCCATTTTGGTGAACGTCTTGTCGCGCAGTATGCCGGCATTGTTAACCAGAATATCGATGCGGCCCCACTCGTTCACGGCGCCATCCACCATGTTCTGCACAGCGTCCAGATTGGATACAGATGCACCACTGGCCATAGCTATGCCACCTGCGTCAATAATTTCCTCCGCCACAGCTTCTGAGGCCGACTTTGAACCACCGGTACCATCAACGCTACCGCCCAAGTCATTGACTATTACCTTAGCGCCACGGCGACCCAACTCCAAGGCATGCTGTTTACCCAAGCCTCCACCGGCTCCTGTAACTATCGCAACCCTGTCTTTAAAACTAATGGTCATAGGTAGTCCTCTCTGTACGTTTCCAATCTAAGGTTTTTCAGTTTTGTTTAAGAATTAATCTGTCTAAACGTGGCGGGATTCTATGAACATTGAGTGTAGGAGTAAATCTCTAGGTTCCATTGAATTACCCCAACACCAGTCGGGAAAATTGGTTATCATCGCTGGGCAAAAATACCGTTAGTAAAGAATCATGACTAATATTAAGCCTGTACCGGCAGCTACTGTGGTGTTAGTGCAGGAATCTCAAGCGCATTCTGATATTGAAATTTTATTGCTTAAACGGAATTCGCGTCTTGTATTTCATGGAGGTCACTGGGTGTTTCCAGGGGGCAGGATTGATGCTGAAGATTATAAAAGCAGTAGAAGAGATCTCGTATACCCTGCGGCCTTGAAGGCAGCTGTCCGTGAAACTTGGGAAGAAGCAGGCATCGAGATAAGTGAAGAGCAGCTCATACATACGGCTCACTGGACTACACCTCCAAAGCAACCGAGACGTTTCAGTACCTGGTTTTTTGTATGCCCACTCTATGACCAGGTCTCTGTAAGGGTGGATAATGATGAAATTCTCGAGCACCGTTGGATTACACCCGGAGCCGCGTTGGCGGAAGCTGACGAGGAAACTATAGTATTGCCTAGGCCAACTAGAGTAACACTGCAAGATATTGCCCTTCACCGGACGCTCAAAGAGCTTATTGCGGCTGTAACTGAAGGTAATATTAAGGTTTTCCCAAAAGACTCTAAACATTACCGCCCATTCGAAATGGGATACAGTGCATCCCGCTAGGTTAACAGTCTTTCTTATCAATAGCGTCCTTAAGTAAACAATTGTTGTAAATTCAATAATTTCCGTTAGCTGAATCGAGTATCAGTTCACTTGACTGTTTTAGCTTGTATTTGTCCGCAATCTGGCCTTTAAATCCTTGCTTTTCAGTGCGGGTTAATGGGATAGTTAATACCGTGTAAATGGAAAGATCTACCGGCTTTAATAGTCAGTTGAGGCGCATGATTGCGTTAGGTAGCGTAGTTTTTAAGAGGCGTTTCCCCAGAGCTGATAGTTTTATTCGAGTAGATATCGTTGGGCTGTATAGACTTCTATTAGGAACAGCCCTGTAATCGTAAGTAAGTCATCATACATATTAGACTGAAGAGCCTCTATGTCTTCCTCCACATTCGAAAGTCTTCGAGCTACCCTTAAGAATCTGCGCCGGCGTCGCCGTAATCTATTCATTCTAAAGCAGGGCAGCTTCTTTGCCATTGGTACCGCGCTACTGATTTTATTGGTAAGCGCTGTATCAATATGGACAGATCTGGATAAAGCGGGAACTATATTCCTATTTGCTTTATCTCTGGCTGGATTTGCAACATTAATATGGCGCTTGGTGTGGCTTCTAAACAGGAGGCACACAGATGATCGGCGTCTTGCTCACTATGTTGAAGATCACATTCCTGATCTGGAACAACGCCTCATCACTTCGCTGGAATTCAGTGAAAAAGATTTAATTCAAGGCAAACGGGGCGTTTCGCAACAGTTTATCCAACGGCTCTGGCAGGATGCTCAAGATCATGTTCAACAGCAACAACATGAAGTTGAAACAGTAACACCCGCCCGGAGTTCTTGGATATCGTTTGCTTCAGCAGTCACCATAGTGGGTTCGGTGGCTGTTCTCTTCGTTACTTCAGACTTGCTGTTGAATGCAGTCAGCAGGTTGGCATGGCCTTTTTCCATCGAAGAGCCGGTTCGGCTGGTAGAGGTACTTGCAGATATCCAAGTTAGTGTGGAGCCAGGCGATATTGAAATGCAGCGCGGGGATGGTGTAACCATTGCCGCACGTGTGACCAATGCTGTCCCGGATTTTATCAATCTGCGACTGCAAGACGATAATCTAAACTGGCGGGATGTATCTATGCCGCGTGACCGAACTGGTAACGAGAGCGCCACCTACAGTTACTTTATCCCTTCGCTTGTTGAGGACACCACGTATTATGTAACTTTTAGTGAGCGTGGTGAACAGAGTTCGCCTCAATATCAGATCAGCTTGTTTGACCTTCCTCGGGTCGAGCAAATAGCTCTTGCCTTCGATTATCCTGAGTACACTGGCATAGAGGATATGGTGGAAGAGGACAGCGGAGACATGATTGTACCGGAAGGAACTCGTGTCGAATTCCTGGTTACTTTCAACAAAGCTATAGCAAGGGCTCACGTGGAGTTCGATGAGAGCTACAATACAGACGAGGAAGCGATCAGTACGACAGCTACATACGAAGATATTCAGCTAAGCATTGAGGGCAACACTGGCAGTGGTACATTCATGGTTAACCAAGATGGAGTGTATCGTATTCAAGCCACTGACTTCTCAGATTTAGAAAGTCAGAATCCATTGGATTATTTTATTCGTGCCATTGAGGACACCCCACCTGAATTAGCTCTGCAACGACCAGGCCGAGATCAGGATGTGATGCCTCTGGAAGAAGTTGTGCTAGAAGCCAGTGCAAGTGATGACTATGGGCTCAGCGAATTTAAACTGAATTACAGTGTGGTGGGTAGCGGTGAAGTAGAAGTTGACTTTCTCGGGGAAGCTAACTCGAGAAGTGCGGACGGAAAAGAGCTTATATACCTGGAAGATTTAGAAGTACAACCGGGTGATTTCGTGAGCTACTTCCTGACTCTTACGGATAATAATACTTTAGAGGGGCCATCCGAAGTTATATCTGATATCTACTTCCTGCAAGTTATTCCCACTGACCAGGAATTTAGACGCAATGGAGGTGGTGGAGGCCAAGGGGGTGGTGGAGGCCAAGGGGGTGGCGGCGACAGCAGCGCATTGGTCTCTATACAGAAAGATATAATTGCGGCCACTTGGAAACTAAAGAACAGACAGGGACAGGTATCTTCAGATGAGTTTAGCAACGACGCCGAGATAATTGCTGAATCACAAAAAGAAGCAACCGGGCGAGCTCGTATGTCCATAGACCGGTTAGCTGAGCGGCTAAATTTTTCTGACGATACGTACGATTCTGCCGTAGAAAATTTATCTTTGGCCATCGAGCAAATGAACGTGGCTGCAGATGAGCTTGATCTTGAACAGATTACCAGTGCTCTAGAACCGGAACAGCTTGCCCTGCAATTTATTCTGCGGGCCGAAGCCAGTATTAACCGCACTAACGTTAGCATGCAACGTGGTGGTGGCGGCGGCGGTGGTGGCGGAGCACGCCAGGAACGCGAAGATTTAAGGGAATTGTTTGAAATGGAAATGGGTCAACTGGAAAATCGTTATGAGACACCGAACAGTGCTGGTGGTGGGAACCGAGAAAATCAGGAAGAAGTGAATAAGCTGGAAGAATTGGCGCGCCGCCAGGAAGGCCTTACAAGAGCGCAACGCAATCTTGCGCGGCGCGAAGACCAGATGACAGAAGAACAAAAACGCCGGGAACTCGAACGGCTGATGCGCCAACAGGAACAGCTAAGTCGTGAAGTGGCGCAATTGGCCCAGCAGATGTCGCGTGGTCAGCAGAGTTCATCTTCGCCATCTCAAAGCGGCCAACAGTCCCAATCCCAATCTCAATCTTCGTCAGGGGGTAGCCCTTCAGGTGGCTCGCAACAACAGACAGCTCTGCAGCGGGCTGCTCAGCAAATGCAGGAAGCTTCCCAGAGTGAAACGGCTTCCATAGCTGCTGCTCGGAGTCAGAAAGCCTTGGAGAACCTGCGAGAGGAACAACGCGAACTCAATGAGCAGGGTGAGCGGTCGGTGAATCAATTGGCACAAAACCTAGGTCAGCGTGGCCAACAGTTACTAGAACAACAACGCCAGTTGCAGGAATCGTTGCAAGATGCAAGTCGTCAGCAAGGTCTAGGTCAGACTCGGCAATCAGTGCGTCAAGATGAGAGCATGCAAGGATTGATTGAAGATCAACAGCAACAGCAGCGTGACCTCGAAGAAATCGAAGACATGTTACGAGCCATCATAGCTCGTGGTGATAACGATGATCAGCGCTTAATGTCACAGGCTCAAGCAGCCTCAAGGGAACTACGCCCAATAAGGGAAGAAATGGCAACTAGCAACAGGGTGCTGCGCAATGGCATGGTAAATCTATCAGTCGACATCGAACGCGAGCTTGAGGAACAGATTGAAGAGTTTGCCAGGAGTCTTGCAGCACTTAGTCCGTCTCAGGGAGATTCCGCGTCTGATCAGATTCAACAGGCAGCACGCGATGTGGAAGCTTTGCGCGAACAAATTGAGGAGTTAGAACAACAAGCGCTAGCATTTAACGAAGCTGGACAGCAACCAGGCGGCGGCGCTCCTTCAGTGCGTGAACTTAGGGAACAACTACAGCGATCACAGGAGCTAGCCCAATCTCTTCAGCAACAACTACAACAACAGGCGCAAGCTGGTGGTCGCCAGCCTGGGAGTCAGTCAGGACAGGGGAATCCTCAGGGAGGACGCCAACAAGTAGGTGGGGCTAGAGGGACCAATGAAAACCGGATTGGCGGAAGTGGCGAAATCCGTACTGATGGCAACAACCTGCCCTGGGGAAATGCACGATCTATCCGTCAACAGTTAACGCAACAGGACATAGAGGAATTTCTTAATCAACCAGATTTGTTTAGACAACTATTGGAACCGATTCTTGAACTCGAAGGTGCCCTCCGAGCCCAGGCGGAATTGGACAACATCAATAACAAGTTGTTTGCCACCGCTGATGAGGATATTCCAGACGAATATCGCGAATTGGTAGAAAATTACTATCGTGTATTGTCAGAAAACCCGGGGACTGCTGACCAGGCCCAGTAGTAATGCAATACACCATACCCAATCTGTTCACTTCGATAGAAGAAGGCACTTTCAGTTTTGCCTACGGAATAAGTCCCTATCTGTTCTCGTTTCTTGTAGCGCTCATTGTGGGCGCGGTGTGGCTAACCTACCTAAGAACGACCAGACCCCTTTCAACTGCCTGGAAAACGTTCTTTGTAGTGACCCGCTCCAGCGTACTAGTTATCTTGCTGTTCTGCTTGTTAAGACCTGTCATTACTACGTTTCAGGTAGCTCCTCAAGAAACCTATCTCGGGATGCTAATAGACGATTCCCAGAGCATGTCGATCGAGGATTTGGATGCAGGTCAATCGCGCCGGCAGGGTATTGAGGAAAATATATTTAGAAACGGATTGGTCGATGAACTTTCCGAATCTTTCCAAATTCGCACTTTCCGTTTCGATAAAGAAACCCAACGTATAGCAGGGCTAGATGGATTAACCGAGGAGGGAACAGCATCCTCTATCGACCAGGCCCTTAAGTATGTGGATGACCAATTAAATGGACTACCACTGGGTGGCTTAGTTCTGGTTACCGATGGCGCCGATAATGGCGAGAACGATCCGGTAAATCAGGCTCAAGATTTTGGCAATCGTCAGATTCCTATCTTTACCGTAGGAGTAGGCCAGGAAGAGATACCTCAAGATATCGGCATTGTTGATGTAACTGCAGCGAAAACTGTTCTCGAAGGCTCAGTATTCAATGTTTCTGTTGCCTTAGATCACCGCGGCTATGAAGGTCAGGAAATAGAATTATCTATCATGGATAGAGACAATCAGGTTGAGTCCGAGGTAGTGATTTTGGGAGCAGAGGGAGTACCACGACGTTATGAACTCCAGTTGAATCCAGAACGACCAGAGCTAATTGTGTATGATCTTGAGGTCGAGCTGCAAAGCGGAGAGATAATTGAACAAAACAACAGTTATAGTTTTCTAGTAGACAATACTGAGAAGCCACCGCTGGATATTCTCTATATTGAAGGACATCCTCGTAACGAGTACAAGTTCATTCGGCGTGCCGTCGAAGATGATCGCTCCTTGCGACTAGCAACTTATCTGCAAACCGGACCTGAAAAATTTTATCGCCAGGGCGTCGAGTCGCCAACGGAACTCAGCAGTGGCTTTCCTAGGGACAAGGAAACCTTATATCAGTATGAAGCCATTATTCTTGGAGACATTGAAGAAAACTTTTTTAACGCAGATCAGCTCCAGATGATCGAGGACTTCGTAGCGGAAAGAGGTGGTGGCTTTCTGATGAGCGGTATGGTGGATGTAGAATTCATTAGCTCTCCAATAGCCGATATATTGCCGGTAACGCTAGTAGAAGAGAATTTCCTACCACCTCATCTTCGTGGTGGAATCCGTCGTGGCGATCACCCGACTGGGGAATTGTATTTCCCTCGGCTGACCAATAATGGTGAATTCTCTCCTCAGCTGCGTCTCTCAACTGACGATTCGGAAAATCTAAATTTATGGAGACAATTCCCAGAACTGCAGGGCGTATATGTCACCGGGCGTATCAAGCCTGGTGCGACCGTCCTTCTTGAACATCCATTATTGCAGTATCAGAACCAGGCTTTGCCAATTATCGCGTCGCAGCGCTACGGAAGTGGTCGCAGTATGTCTGTTAACACCGCTAGTACATGGCGATGGCAGATGATGCAGCCCTCTGCTGACCTGTCTCATGAAACCATCTGGCGCCAGGTATTGCGGTGGCTAAGCGCCACAGCTCCGGAACGTATTACGATAGAGTTCGATCAGGAGTTCTATAATGTGGGCGACGAGGTTAATGTTACGGCACAGGTTTTAAATGATCAGTACGAACCGGACAACGATGCAGCCCTTTGGATGCAAACTACTAATCCAATGGATCAGACCACAGATATTCCTATGGAATGGAATATCGAAGAGGAGGGTGTATACGGGGCCAGTTTTACCGTGGAAGATGAGGGAGTCTATAATCTGCTGGTAGATGTAGCTAGTGCAGCAGGAGGCGCCAGTGCAGATAGCTCAGAAAAGCGAGCAGCATTTGTTGTCACTCCGTCGCTACGGGAGTACACCAATGCTGAGATGGATGCCGGCCTTCTAGCTCGTATTGCCAACGCCAGTGGTGGCAGCTACTTTAGTCTCGCTGAATCGGACGGCCTCGCTGATGCTGTCGAATTTACCCCCAATGCGTATTCACGGGAGGTTCAGATTGATCTGTGGGATCAACCTTGGTTACTGGGTTTGTTGATCCTGATAATGTGCATAGATTGGATAGCAAGGCGTATGCGTGGGCTTTCGTAAGACGAAGATTGGGAAAAGCCGAATGGTGAGTTGTGGATTTATGAGAAATATCAAAGCATTGGTTGTCATTATGACTCTTTTTGGAATGAGTGCTCAGGTTCTTGCTCAGCCCTCAGGGCTGGAAAATGGTAGTAACTTTTTTCTGGATAGCGCCAATTCCACCAAGTACGCCGTGATAATGGTGGGACCCTCAGTGGGTGAGGAAAATAAATCGAAATTCCGGCAATGGGCGTTTTCCTTACACGATATCTTAGCTCGGGATTATGGCTATAGCTCTGACACTATAAGTCTGTTGTATGATCGGGGACAAACCGATTTTACTGGAGGTGAGCGTGTAGATGGTGCATGTGATCGAGCTGGAATTGAACAGGGACTAAAAGATCTAAGGGAACAAGTCGAACCCGGTGACCAGATCACCTTATATCTGATTGGACACGGATCCGGGTCTGAAGAAGAGGCAAAGTTCAATATTGTCGGCCCGGATATTACAGGTCTCGAATTTGCTGAGTTGCTTGATCAATTCGATGAACAAGACATCGCCATTATAAACACGACCAGTGCGAGTTACGGTTTTTCGGCCTTGCTTTCAAGTGAAGGACGAGTGGTAATTTCATCAACTCGATCTCCTTCGGAGCGCTACGATCCCGTATTTTCACGGTATTTCATCGAAGCGCTGGATAACCGCAATGGGGATCGGGACAAGAACAATCGGGTATCGATGCTAGAAGCGTTTGAGTACGCTAAGAGCAATGTTGAAGCTTGGTACGAGGAACAGGGTAGGTTGGCATCCGAACATGCCGGTCTAGATGACAATGGTGATGCGCTTTTTGCTCTGGAGCCTAACTCCGACGCAATAGATGGTAGGCTAGCGGAGATTGCGTACATCGATACCTTGGTCGACAGCCAAGCGGACTTGTCTCGGGAGCAATTAGCTCTTAAAGCCAGAATGCAGGAATTAGAGCGCACTGTTTTTATATTGCGAGGGCGCAAGGCTGATTTTCTGGAAGCTAATTATTGGCAACAAATGGAAGAACTTTTGGTGGAACTAGCTCGGACAACGGGGAAATTCAATGAAACTCTTTTACCGTAAAACAATGACTGAGCATATCAAGAAAGACTTCTTACTGGTGTTTTGTGTTCTTGTTGTTCCGTTCAGCGTGTTTGGTCAGGGGAATCAGACCAACACTGGAGAAGCACCCTTGTTGCGTGGTGAGCAACTTTTGTTAAGTGGTTCTTATGCTGCAGCCAGTGACGTATTCCAGATGGCAGATGGACTTGACCGTAATGACGGCTTGGTGGGGGCCAGCAAAGCCTTCTTCATGATGGGTAACTTCCGAGAGGCGATGCGAGTTCTAGAAGAGGCGATTGAAGATAATGACTATGCGCGTTTTCCCATACTCAGTACTCAGTTAGCTGAGGTAAAAAGATCTATAGGTCAGTCCCAGGAAGCATTATTTATACTCGAGGAAGTAGTCCAGGGTATGGATACTCCACCCGTGAGGACTCTAGTACAGTACGGTAGTCTCTTAAAATTTGTCGGTCAGAAACAAGCCTCATATCAGTTCCTTGATCAGGCTGTTCAACAATATAACAACGGACTGGTTTTCTCTTCTGAAGATGTTGGCATGGTCGCCCTCGCAAGCTGGCTCATGGATAATTTTCACGATGCCAATAGTCTGTTTAACGAGTCCATTCGTGCTAACCCCAATAATCTTGAAGCCCATGTTTTGTGGGGGGACCTATTTCTCGAGAAATATAATGCCAGCGATGCTGAGCGCTCTTACCAAGAGGCTCTGGAAATCAACAGTCGCTATACACCTGCCCTGGTCGGAATCGCCAGAGTAGTTGGAGATGAGCGGGCCCTGCAGCGGGCTCTGGCTATCAATCCAAATTTTGTTCCCGCGCTAGAGACGTATGGCCAATTACTGATGATGAACAGTCGGGAAGACGAAGCTCAAGATTATTTTGATCAAGTACTTGCACTTAACCCTGAATCCCTAACAACACTTAGCACCTTAGCTGCCGGCGCCGCTCTTAAAGAGCAATCTGAGGAGTATGAAAGATATCGAGCACGAGTTGAGGCTTTCAGCCCCAATAATCCCCAGTTTCTGGGAGACATTGCTGATGCCTTTGGAAACAACTACTTATTTGAGGAGGCTGTGGAGTACGCTAGGGCCGCGATTGAAGCAGATCCACAGTACTGGCAGGGTTATACGCTATTGGGTAGTAACCTGATTCGACTAGGCGTGGAGGAGGAGGGCAAGGCCAGCCTGGAAATAGGATTCGAAAATGACCCATTTAATGTTATGACATCGAATATGCTGAAGGTCTTCGATACCCTTGAAGGCTACACAACGCAGGAGAGCGGTCATTTCAAGGTACACATGAGCGAGAATGATGCTCACATCCTTTGGCCGTACTTAGAGCCGCTATTGGAAGAGAGCTGGGATACTTTGACCGTGAAATATGGCTTCGAGCCTGAAGGGCCTATCCTTATTGAGATATTTGAAAACACTGAAGACTTCGCCGTACGCTCGGTCGGTCTGCCAGATATTGGGCCACTAGTGGGCATATGCTTCGGAAAAGTAATTACTTTGATTTCACCTGACACCCTTTCAGCGAACTGGCAAGAGATAGTCTGGCATGAATTTATGCACGTGATAACCTTGCAGATGACTAACAATCGCATGCCGCGATGGCTATCAGAGGGTATATCGGTATGGGAAGAACGAGAGGGTCGCTCTTACTGGGGTAGGTCACAAGGTCTGGACCTTGTGCGTGCTGCCAGTGAAGACAAACTATTGCATGTCGCCGAGCTTAATTCTGGCTTCTCAGGAGCTCGTAATAGTGCTGACCTCGGGTTTGCCTACTTTCAGTCCTACTTGGTAGTCGACTACATCTCTGAGAATTACGGTTTCGATAAGCTGGTTGAGCTGGTTAAACAATATGCATTTATAAAGGAAGACAGTGAGCGATTCTCCGAAGTCTTTAATCTTTCCCTTGACGAATTCGATCGCGGTTTTCGTTTGTGGATAGATCAACGCGTGGAAGAAATAAATCTATACGTGCATTCCGAAGATATGCCGGATGAGGGAGATGGTCATGGTCATGGCATCCGCGAAAATTCGAGTGCTATCTTGGCCGAGCTATACAATAATGCTTCATTGAAGCAACACATGCGCTCCCGTATCGACGAAAATGAGCGGGATTTCCAGGCCCACCTGCAGTTAGGCATAGTGTTATTCAAGGAAGAGAATTTTACTGAAGCGAAAATTTCCTTAGAGCGAGCTTATGCGCTGCTGCCTGCCTATACCGGTTACCCGAGTCCAGCGCTTGTGCTCTCACAAATTTACGAGAAAGAAGAAAACCGAGAGGCTCAGCTGCAATGGCTGGAGATTCTGTTAGAGAATCTACAGCACGACTATGACTCAGCGATGATTTTAGCGGATGCTGCGCTCGAGGAAGGTAACTTTGAAAAGACGGCTTATTATATTGACCGGGCAATTCAAGTGGATCCCTACCGATCCGACGTGCATGAATTGAAAGCGCTTTATGCTGATAGAATTAACGACAGTGACTTGGCTGTCACCGAATATGAAGTGCTTATGAGGCTAGAAATCAATGACCCAGTTGAAGCCCATACCAAATTAGCTGAAGCCTACCTGCGCAATGGTCAGGCTGCTAAAGCCAAGCAGAATGTATTATACGCCCTGGAAATAGCACCGAGTTTTCAACGTGCGCAGCAGGTCTTACTGGAATCTGTTGACAGGGAAACGAACTAAATTGCGGCGAAATATCAGTCAAATATGTTTGTTGTGCGCCAGCCTGACTTTGTCATCACAGCTGCTAAATGCACAGGTGCTGGAATTTGGAAATGATGAGGATCTTTCGGTTTATGGTAACGAGATCACTGAGTTTACCTGGATGCGTGGTCAGTATACTAATCATGCGGGAGGCATGGGTGGTTTCGGGTTTCGGCGCCGGGGTGGCTGGTGGGACACGGACTATCCAGATTCTGATGAAAACTTTTTGAGAGGTGTTCAAAGATATACTAATGTAGATACAAATCCCCGTAATCATGCCTATATCAAGCTCACTGATCCGGCTCTGTTCGAGCACATCTTCTTGTACATGAATTGGAAAAGGGTTCCCATCGGCTCGTCTTATTCAGGTCCTAATTTTTCTCCCGAAGAAATTGAAGTATTAAGAGAATTTATGTTCCGTGGCGGATTCGTTATGGTCGATGATTTCTGGGGGCAGCCGCACCTCGATGATATGTATATGGAGATGGGGAAAATCTTCCCTGATAGGGAAATAGTTAAACTGGATACCAATCACGAGATTTTCCATATCTTTTTTGATATTGATCAAGTCGCCCAGGTGCCCGGTCGCATGGTTACCTGGGATTTTGGGGGGTTTATGAGGTTGGACGACCCTGCCTACCCTCCAGAAATTTATGCAGTGCTGGATGACGATGGTCGAGTGATGATGGTTGCCAACTACAATACCGACCTTGGTGATGGCTGGGAACACACATTCTATGGCCCTTATCCAACCAAATACACGAATGAAGCCTATAAGATTGGCATCAATTTTTTAATCTATGCATTTAGTCATTGATAAAAGGGAATAACATATGACAGAAACAGAACAAATTTTAGAAGTTGAGAATCAGGATGATTTAGCGTTAGTTAAGCGGATGCAGGAAGGCAGGGAAAAAATTGTTGCCGAAATAAAAAAGGTAATCATAGGGCAAGAAGCTATCATCGATGAACTGTTGATTGCTTTGTTTGGAGGGGGCCATGTTCTGGTGACTGGCGTACCTGGATTGGCGAAAACACTATTGATCAAGACCGTAGCCGATATTCTGCAAGTGGATTTCAGTCGGATCCAGTTCACCCCGGACCTCATGCCCGCAGATGTAGTAGGTTCAGAAGTAGTAGAAGAAAGTGAAGGTGGTCGTACGCTGAAATTCATCAAGGGACCTATTTTTACCAACATTCTACTAGCAGACGAAATTAATCGAACGCCTCCTAAGACTCAATCTTCGTTGTTGGAAGCGATGGAGGAAAGGCAGGTTACTGCCGCTGGCGTAACCCATTCGATGGTGCAACCTTTCTTCGTACTGGCTACTCAGAATCCGATTGAGCTGGAGGGCACCTATCCCTTACCCGAAGCCCAGTTAGACCGCTTCATGTTCAAGATTGAACTTGGATACCTTTCTGAAGCCGACGAGATAACGGTTGTCAGACAGACCACTCAGACTCACGATGAGGCTCTTGAGCATCCTCTCGGCGGAGAAGATATCCTTGAATTTCAGCGTATTGCGCGACAGGTGCCGGCTGCGGAAGCTGTTATTCAGTATGCCGTGAGGTTAGTGCATGCGTCTCGTCCACAGAATGAGTTTTCCCCAGATTTCGTGAAAGACTGGGTAAGCTGGGGTGGAGGCATACGCGCCTCCCAGAATTTGATTTTGGCCGGTAAGGTGAGAGCTTTGCTGTTTGGTCGTTACAACGTGTCTTATGGAGATGTACGGGCATTGGCATTGCCGATACTGCGGCACCGGATACTCC
>CESY01082117.1_pt1 | contig 14486 bp, 13 predicted proteins | sample 531201 | NCBI WGS metagenome assembly CESY01 (sample SAMEA2622048, study PRJEB7988) | marine metagenome | biome: marine biome (ENVO:00000447); feature: mesopelagic zone (ENVO:00000213); material: "saline water (ENVO:00002010), including plankton (ENVO:xxxxxxxx)" | depth 488 m | reverse complement strand
TCGATCCTGAATATCACAGGCGGCAGGCTCGCTTCCGGTCAAACAGATTTTGACGAGGATGGGATGCTCCTTGAGCCGGTTGTATTAGAAAAGCTGGCCTCGTTTGATGTCACCTGCGATGATAGCTGGAACAGAAGCCAGGGAGACAGCCTCAGGGTTAAGATGGAGATCAGTGTAATGGAACATGATATCAGTATTTTTTCTAATGTAAAAAGTATTGACCATGACTATGTTCCCTCTGGCATAATGTTTTACACAGAGACCCAGGAAGAGGCCTATTTTGACCAGAACAATATAGACTATTTAAACCGGTTTGATCTTGACTCTGGTCTATCGGTCACATGGACATATTGGCTCGGCTCTGAGGATATAACAGCCCCGGCCGGTGACTATTATATTCGTCCGTGGTTTATGATTCTACAGGATGGGGTTCCGGATGCTCTTTTCCAAAGCCTTGGCATAGATGAGATGGAAACGATAAGTGTTAATTACCTGAGTATACCAATCGATATTGCTCAGAAAAGTATTTCCCTGGACTAGACCGCAATTAATTAAAATATTGTCTAAAACAAATAATCTAGTTTCCATAAGTTCATAGGTTAAATATTGAGTAAATGGAGAAAAAATGGCAGAAAATGTAATTGAATTTAACGATCAAAATTTTGATTCTGATGTGCTAGAAGCAGGAACACCAGTGCTCGTAGACTTTTGGGCTGTATGGTGCGGACCCTGCAAGGCAATTGCACCTATTGTTGAAGAAATAGCGAATGATTATAGCGGCAAGGTAAAGGTTGGTAAGATGGACGTTGACCGTAATAATCAGGTGGCCATGAAATATGGTATTCGCAGCATCCCAACATTGTTGGTGTTCAACAATGGTGAGGTCGTGGATCAAATAATCGGTAACGTAGGAAAGGAAAGTATCGAGAGTATGCTAAACAAGGCTCTCTCGTAATGCTTGTTTATTAATTTTCATGCATAGGAAAGTAATTATAATCGGCTCGGGCCCTGCTGGATTAACCGCAGCAGTGTATGCAGCCCGTGCCAATCTAGAGCCGCTCGTTTTTGAAGGCTCTCAGCCTGGTGGTCAGTTGACCATAACCACAGACGTAGAGAACTTTCCGGGATTTCCGGATGGGATCATGGGACCAGAGCTGATAGAGCATATGAGAAAGCAGGCGGTACGTTTTGGGGCTACGTGTGAGTACAAGACGGTGGACAGTGTAGACCTATTAAGCAGTCCTTTTACCATCTGGGTAAAAGATGAGAAATACACTGCGGACACTGTTATTATTTCTACCGGTGCTTCCGCACGTTTATTGGGACTGGACGCTGAGAAAGAGTTGATGGGCTATGGCGTGTCTGCCTGTGCTACCTGTGACGGTTTCTTTTTCAAGGAGAAAGAGGTGCTGGTCGTAGGAGGCGGTGACTCAGCGGCAGAGGAGGCAATCTTTTTAACAAAGTTTGCGTCCAAGGTTTCGATCATTCACCGTAGAGATGAGCTGAGAGCGTCTAAGATTATGCAGGACAGGGTCTTCAAGAATAAGAATATCGAAATAATGTGGAACAGCAGTGTGGAAGATATTAGCGGAACCAGAGACTCTGGAGTGACCGGAGCGACCATAAAAGACACGGTCTCGGGTGATACTAAAAAGATCAGCTGTGACGGAGTTTTTATGGCAATCGGACACATACCCAATACGAGTGTTTTCAAGGCTCAGTTAGATCTAGATGATAAGGGATATATAATTACAAAACCTGATAGTACCTATACAAATATTCCAGGTGTTTTTGCCTGTGGAGACGTGCAGGACCAGACCTATAGGCAGGCCATAACGGCCGCGGGTACTGGGTGCATGTCTGCTATTGACGCAGAACGCTGGCTGGAAGAGAATTAATAAGCTGCATTAGGTACCTTTCCTTAAACTTTTTTAGTTTGGAGGTATATAATGAATGAAGTAAAAAGATTAATATTTAAAGTAGATGGCCTAAAAAAAAGCTACGGCTCATTTGAAGCGCTTAATATTAAAAAGTTAGACATACACCCTGGGACGATATACGCAATCGTAGGCCCGCCAGGCTCAGGAAAAACAACACTGTTAGGGCTATTGTCTGGCTCTATTAAGCAATCTTCCGGGAGTTTGTTTTTTGAGAATGAGCCATACGAAACAAACTGGCTCGGTAAAACGATAAAACACGATGAGATTTTTTATAATTATGGATATGCGGATTATGGGTCGAGGCTTCCTATTGGAAAAATCATCAGCAAACTCTATGGTAAAAAGTCAAACATATTAATGAAGCGGCACTTTAGCAGCTCAAGGTTTAAGCATTTGTGGGACAGGCCAATTTCAAATCTTACAAAAGGAGAGCTGCACTGGGTTGGTATGGTATTATCACTAGAGAGTGATCCCCGGGTGTTACTTATTGATGAGTATGGGGTTCACCTGACCAACGAAATGGAAAGAGAATTTCGCAGTCAATTACAAAAAATGAACCGTAGACTTGGTACGACCATCATTATGAGTTCACCAAATGAGGCGGTAGTGAAAAACTTTGCCTCGGTCATTATTTTCTTAGACAATGGTCATATCTCAAAGATTCGTTCGAGGTCTAGCCGCCAATCTAATAGGTCAGGTAGATCGGATAAACGAAGAAGGAACAGGAATAATCCTGGTAGAAGGCAACGAAACTATAATGCAAAACATAAGAAATCAGGAAATAATTAATATTGAAACATGATAATAGATAATGCGGCTAGACATTAACACTCTCTCAGAAGATTATAATAAGAAAAATATATTGGTTGTTGGCGATATTATATTAGATGAATATGTATATGGAAAAGTTGACCGCATTTCTCAAGAGGCGCCGGTTCCCATTGTTTCAATAGACCGCCAAGAGTTTAAGCCAGGAGGCGCTGCAAATGTGGCACTTAACCTGTCAGGCTTAGGCGCAAAGGTGACTCTAATGGGTATCGTTGGAAAAGACACAAACCAAGCAGAACTTAATCAGTGTTTTACTAGGCATGATAATATAAATAATCAGATCATTGAGTGTGATACCAGGACAACAAGTATTAAGACCAGGATCATTGCAGATGGAAGGCAGATCGCAAGACTGGATAGTGAGGTCACCAAAGAAATTTCTGATGAATATATTTCTCTATTGATTGAGGTTTTCAACAATAATTGCAATGATGTTGATGGTATCATTATCCAGGACTATAACAAAGGGCTCTTAACCCAAAAGCTCATCAAGCATATTATTGGGCATGCACGTGATAAGAGTATCCCTGTTTATGTTGACCCAAAGTATAATAATTATGAATCGTATAAAGGTGTCAGACTGTTTAAACCCAACCTGGTAGAATACCAGGCCATAGCAAAAAATGAAAAATTCGGATCACTTCCGGTCTCTGGTTTTAACTTTAAGAAGTATATGAATGCTGAGATATTACTGCTCACGCTTGGTTCTGATGGTATGTCACTATACTATAACGATAGCCATGAGTCCATTCCTACTAAAGCGAGACAGGTTTATGATGTGTCTGGCGCCGGCGACACAGTTATTGCAGCATTTGCGATTAATGATGTCTGCGGTTTAAGCCCTCTAGAGTCATCAATAATATCCAACCTTGCTGCTGGAAGGGTGTGTGAAGAAATTGGCGTATGTCCGATCAATATAGATTCATTGAAAGATATTTTTTCCCATCATTATAACACGGACTAGTATATGGTTTTAAATAAAAAGAAAATAACATTGTATAAGTTTTTTTTCTTTTTGTTTACTGCAATTATCTTAGCCCAGCCTAGGGCGAAATACAGGCCATTCGATTGGCTATTGTTCAAAGAGCCTGGAAATATAAATGCTTTATCAGAGGGTTATGAATATTTATATATTGCCACGAGCCATGGCGGCATATACAGATATAGCCTGTACAGTAATCAGTATGATTTCCCCATAACGACCGCACAGGGCTTGAATAATAATAATATCACTAGTGTACACTTTGATCATAATACGGGAATCATCTGGGCCTCTTCTCCAGGGTTTATGCAATATTCTTATACCAGGGAGGGTGACTGGCGACTGATTGACTTTATTGACCTGGGATTGACCACGAAAGATAGGATCAGCAGGATTGGCAATTCTGAGAATTATGTGTGGGCACAGGCTAATGCGGTATATATAAAAATGGATAAGTCTTCCGGAATATTATCTGGAATATATCCCAGACCGGACGAGCTGAATATTAAATGGAGCAGCGATAAATACTTAATGCAGAATGAGATTGGTGATATAGTAAACAACTATACTATTATGTCAGGGTGGATGGTATCTGGTTCCCAGTTCATTGATAACTACGGAAGGTATATTGATATTACTAGTGGTCTGATTGGTGCCCATAACGACGTTTGGATAGGAAGCTCTGATGGTACACTTTTTCATGGAAATAAAACGATGGAGGCCATATTTCCTACCGAATTTGGAATCAGAGGGTCAAACATTAATGCTTTATTATTTGATGATGATAAGCTATGGATAGGCTCAAAAGATTATGATATAGGAAGAGGAATAACCAGGCTCAATACGAATAACTTCCAGGCAGACCACTATGACTTTGATATTACTGTAAACATGAGTCTCACTGAGGTACACTCCATTTATAATTTTGATAGTGATCTATGGCTAGGCGGAAACGGTGTAGTTCTCGTTCTTGATAAAGATGAAAATTATTGGAGGACACTAGGAGAGGATAGAGGAATCCCAAATAGTGATGTAACATCCATGGTAGGAGACTCTAACTATGTGTGGATAGGATCTTATTATGGTATAAGGCAGATAGACAGGAGAGCTAGAAGAGAAGAGTCTATGGGTTTTGAATACCTCTTTTACAATCATCCAGTTCATGATCTATATATTAATGAATATGGGGTTTGGATCGCTTCAAGAACGGGCATCTATGTTTATGATAAAAGTAATCCTCAAATAAGGAACGCACTTTCTTTAGGTATTTCTTATCTAGATTTTCCGGTGTCAAGGGTAACTTCCATTTACCAACATAAGAATATTCTGTATTTTGCAACAAATATTGGTGTTATAACATTTGACTTGGATGAACAAATTTGGGATATGTTGATATCTGCAGCAGAGTATAAAGGATTAATTGTTTCAGATATGTTGGTAGTTGGAAAATTTTGCTTCATAGGAACCGATCAAGGTCTTTTTAGAATAAACCTTAAATCACACCGTGTTAGAGAATATAATTTTGATTTTATTGGTTCTGTGAATGCTTTAGAATACATGGATAAATTTATCTGGATGGGGACAAGTGAAGGCTTGATAAGGTTTAAGTGGAGAAAAGATCTTTGAAATATTTAGCCATATTTTTTTTATGTTATTTTATTACCAATATTGATCCGCTATTAGCACAGCGTTCAAAACGAAATCAGAATATGGATAATGTTGGTCGATATAGTTTGGTATCCTTTTCCAGGCCAACTTCAAAAGATTCAATAAAGGTTACCGCATTTATAGAAATTCCATTTAACTGTATACAATTTGTCAAAAGAAAAAATGATTTTGTTGCCTCTTATGATGCTTCTATTATTTTGCAGGATGAAGAAGGAAAACAATTATTTAGAAGCATGTGGTCTGATTCTATAGTAACAAAGGACTATATTCATACACAATCAAGATTAAGATCAAGGAAGCATCATACAAACTTTAATATAGGAAAAGAAAAATATTTACTCTTATCTGAGTTATACGATAAAGACACAAGAAAAAAAGGTAGTAAGAAGAAAAAATTAGAATTTACAAAACAGAAAAAGATCCCTTCGTTGATGGAGCCAATAATTATTACATCTCTAAAAGGCGAGTGGGGTTTTAAACCTGGTGAATTTCCAATTCTAGGTAAAAAGATTACAAATATTGATAAAGGGCTTACCGTTAATATATCTGGCTTTGTGGATGATTCGCCGTATTCTATCAAAGTGGTTATGAAGTCAAACAGTGATGAAAAAGAACTGCCGGTGATAAATAATAATACTGACGCTGGTTTTTTTAATCATAAGGTAGAAATAGGAAAGGAATACCTTCAGTCTCTTAGTATTAAGATTGAAATAATACTAACCCAATTAAAACAAGTAAAAAAAGTTGAAAAAAATATTATGATCTATAAACCTGGCATCTCAGGTTTTGTTAAGAATGTTGAAAACTCTTTTCGGCAAATGAAGTATATACTCACAAATAGTGAGAGAAATAGTGCAAAAGGTAAGAAAGGAAAAGATCTAGAAAATATTTTTTTAGAGTATTGGAAGAAAAGAGACCCTACGCCAGATACAAGTTTAAACGAATTAATGGAAGAATATTACATAAGAGTAAACTATGTTAATGAGTATTTTAATATGTCATGGAAAGAAGGATGGGAAACAGATTTTGGAATGATATATATATTGTTTGGACCGCCAGATCAGATACAGAGATCAAACACCAATAGTTCTAACACATCTGTTTATCAGGTTTGGTATTATAACCGTATCAATAAAGAATTTGTTTTTAAAGATCAAAATGGGTTTGGTGATTACAGACTAGACCGTCCTTTTATTGGTTCAAATTATTAACTATATATTATTAAATAAAATAAAGCTATAATACGAATCGTAACTAGATTAACAACATAAAAAACAATAAATTAGTTATAAAATGAGCAAAAATTCACTATCAAGCATAATTAACTGGATTTCAGGTGATATAGCGATCGATCTGGGCACAGCTAATACGCTTATATGGCTAAAAGGCAAGGGTGTTGTGATCAATGAGCCTTCAATAGTAGCCAGGACTATCCATGATGATAATATTGTTGCTGTCGGAGATGAGGCCAAAGCGATGCTAGGTAGAACTCATAGGGATCTTGAAACCATTAGGCCGCTACAAGATGGTGTGATCGCTGATTTTAAAATGACAGATGGTATGCTGCAAGGTTTCATAAATAAGATAAATTTTAGTAGAATGGCTAGACCTCGGATGGTTATCTGTGTCCCATCTGGCGTTACTGAGGTTGAAAGAAGAGCTGTGAAAGATTCTGGCGAACGTGCAAATGCTAGAGAAGTTTACCTGATAGAAGAACCGGTAGCTGCAGCAATAGGAATTGGGCTAGATATTAGTCAACCAATAGGTAATATAATTGTTGATATAGGAGGTGGCACCACTGAAATAGCAGTTATTTCATTAAATGGTGTTGTTACGAAAGAAACGATTCGTATTGCCGGTGATGAAATGGATGAATCTATTTTACAATGGTTTAGGAATGAGCATAAACTTGAAATAGGTTTAGGTATGAGTGAATCAATAAAAAAATCTGTTGGTTCAGCGATGCAAATGAGTACAAAAACTATTTCAGTTAGAGGAAGAGATCTAGTATCTGGAATTCCTAAAACGATAGAAGTTAGCTCAGATGAAATTCGTCAGGCGCTTAAAGACCCTGTGAATGCAATTGTAGAAGCAGTAAAAAGATGTTTAGAACAAACGCCACCAGAATTAGCAGCAGATATACTTGAAAGAGGAATTATTGTAGCTGGTGGTGGAAGTCTATTGAAAGGTATAGATCAAATTATCAGAGAAAGAACAAATGTCCCGGTTAATGTCGCAGAAGATCCTTTACTATCAGTCGTAAGAGGAACGGGCATGGTTTTGGAGAATCTTAAAAAATACGAGGCTGTACTGCTTTAAGGGTTGTTCATGCGCAACCTCATTTTATTTATTATTAAAAACAAAGATCACTTTGTTTTTTCCTTAGCACTAATCCTATCGTTTACTCTTTTGTTTAATAATGATGATGATGAAATGAGTGTGATTCGTGGATTCGCGACTGATATTGTATCATTTTTATCAGCTCCGATGGTAAAAGTAAAATCTCTGGCTATAGTAAGCGAAGAAAACCAATACTTAAGAGAAAAAAATCTCCAACTTAATTTGGAATTAGAGTCAATATTATATGCTGCAGATGAGAATAAAAAATTAAGACAGTTGCTAGATTTTAAAAGAGAAACTCAACTAAATATTATACCGGCTAGAATTGTTAACAAAGGTATTCAGACAAATTTACATTCTTTAACAATTGATGTGGGTTCATCTGATGGATTATCACCTAATCAAGCAGTTTTAACACCTGAAGGTATCATTGGGAAAACTATTCAAACAGGTGAGTCTTCTTCATTAGTGCAGTCAATCTCAGATAATAACTTTCGATTAAGCGTTAGAATTATGCCAAGCGGAGCAGTGGGTATACTTAGATGGCACAATAATAATATGTGTAAAATTTATGAAGTGCAAAAAAATGTTGATATTAATATTGGAGATAGAGTGATTACCTCTGGGTTTAGTAAGATATATCCACCTAAACTTCCGGTTGGTACTGTATCAGGTGTTTACGATGAAAGGGGAAGTTATCAAAAAGTGGTAAATGTAGAAATACAAAGTGATTTTGAATCCATCCAGAATGTTTTTGTAGTCATAGCTCATAACTATGATAATAATTAAATATTTCATAATAGTTTTTATAGTATTTGTTTTTCAAATATGGACTTCAGAATTTTTTTCTTTAGGCACCATTGACCCAGATTTTTGTATTATAGTTATTCTCTATATTTCGATCAAAGATGGTAGCCTCACTGGGGTTTTAACTGGGTTTTTCATGGGCTTATTCATTGATCTTTCATCAAGCTCAAACCAATTTTTTGGTTTAACCTCATTAATATATACGTCCACAGGATATTTTTGTGGATTATTAAATGGGCAGAATGAGAAATTAAATAAAACTTATTTTACTTTAATCTGGGTATCTATTGTTTTATTTCAGTTTTTATTATTTAGTTTGGTCGTTTACCAAGACTATTTAATTCAGGATCCATTTAATTTTTTTGTTAAATGGCTAGCCACATCACTATACACGCTTACTTTTTTAGGTATCTTACAGATTATGATACCAATATATAAATTGTCATAATATTTATGCTCAAATCTGATAACATTGTTTCACACAAACAGTACCAAGTTGCTAGAATACTATCCTGGGTTATGATTATAATATTAATTGGCAGATATTTTCAAATTCAGATAATTGAGCATGAAATCTATAGGCTAAAATCAAATACAAATAGAATTCGAAAAGTAACTAAAAATGCTCCCAGGGGTCTAATTTTAGATAGATTTGGTGAGATTCTTGTTGATAATTATCCTGTATATGTTTTAACGGCAATACCAGGAGAAATGAACAATAAAAGAATGCAATTTAGTCTTATAGCAGATTATATAGAATCTGATTCAAGTATTATTCATTCTAATTATAAAAAATACTATAGAGGACGTTTTGTGCCCACTAGACTAGCAAAAGATATAGATTTCTTACAGTTAAGTAACCTCGAAGAAAATAAATTAAATCTTGAAGGAGTTTATTATGACCAAATACCTGAGAGATATTACCCTAATGGTGTAAGGGCACCTCATTTATTTGGCTATGTAAAAGAAATAGACAGAGTAATTAGGAGCAATCTTAATAATAAACAATCATATGAGCTTGGTGATTTAGTGGGCTGGTCTGGATTAGAAAAACAGTACGAAAGCTATCTAATGGGAAAGCGTGGAACATATTTTTTCGAGGTAGATGCTTCAGGGAGGGAAGTTGGATCGGCATTAGAGTTGCTTGATACTAGACCTGATCCAGGTTTTAATATCCAAACAACAATTGATCTTGATCTACAAATATTTATTGAAAAATTATTAGATAATAGAAGAGGCGTTATACTTGTGGGTAAACCCGTAACAGGAGAAATATTAGCTGCTGCTAGTGCCCCGGATTATTCACCTGATTTATTTACTGGATTTATGACTGAGTCTGAATGGAGATCTGTTAAAGAGGATCCAAATACCCCTCTACTTAATAGATATATACAAGGTACATATATTCCTGGGTCGATAGTAAAAATGATTACCCAGATTGCAATATTAAAACATGGAGACTTTGATTTAAATATGAGTCATTATTGTCCAGGTTTTTACCAGTTTGGTGATAGGATTTATGGATGCTGGGTAACTGAGGGGCATGGTGATGTGAACATGAATAAGGCAATGTCGATGTCTTGTGATGTATTTTTTTATAAAGCTGTTCAGCAAATTGACATTGATAATTTACACAATACTTTCAAGGAATTTGGATTTGGAAAAAAAACGAATATTGATATACCTAATGAAGCATTTGGTTTAGTTCCAAATAAAGATTATATGCTTAGAAGATATGGTAAATATGGTTGGAGTAGAGGTACACTATTAAACTTAGCAATTGGGCAAGGAGAACTTCTTGTAACTCCAGTGCAAGTATTAAACTACATTAATCTAATTTCTACCAAAGGTGAATCTCCAAATTGTCATTTTGTTGTGGTTGACAATCTGCCAAATAATTCTAAACCTGAATTAGAAGCCATAATATGGCAACAAGTTCATGATGGTCTGAGATCAGCAATAATAGATAAAAAAGGTACAGGGAAAAAATCTGATCCTAATATTGACGGATTAAGTATTTATGGAAAAACAGGAACCGCAGAAAATCCACATGGTGATAATCACGCGTGGTTCACTGGATGGGCAGAATACCTTAATGATAAATATTCTATTGTCATATTGTTAGAAAATGCAGGTTCTGGAGGAGGAGTTGCTGCACCATTGGCAAATAAAATATTTAAAGAACTGGTCAATAATAATCTTATCACTTTAAAATGATTTTATTAAGGAAAACGACCATTAATGATGCTCCATGGAAAATATTATTTTCAGCGTTGTTTTTAAGTTTTATCGGTTTAATAGCCTTAAATAGTATATCACATCAAAATACAACCATAATTCAAAACCCTTTTTATAAACAATTATTTTTTTTATTTATTGCCTTTTGTACTTTTTCTATTTCTTTTATTATACCCAAATATATTATCCATAAATATGCATTTATAATATATGGAATAGGTATTTTTATAGTCATTCTTCCATTTTTTGGTAGTTCGCATGCGGGTACTTATAGATGGCTAAATGTTGGCCTTCCATTTAATTTTCAGCCAAGTGAGTTTTCCAAAATATTTTCAGTAATTGCATTAGCTAGATATCTATCAGATAATAATCTAAAAATCCAAAAGTTTAGTTCAATAATTTTACCTATTCTTATTGTACTATTTCCAGCTTTAATTGTATTAAACCAACCTGATTTAGGTACAGCTCTGGTAATAATGAGTATTGTTTTTCCTATGCTTTATTGGGCTGGAGCGAGACCTTTTTATTTATTTTTATTAATAGCACCTATTTTATCAATACTCACTGCATTTAATGTTATATTATTTTCGTTATGGGCATTAATAATAGCTATTGTTATTTTTTATGCTAGAACAAAGATTATAGAAGGTGTTGGGTATTTCTTTGGTAATATTTTTTTCGGATTATTGGCTCGTCCGATTTGGGACATGCTAAACCCATACCAACAAAATAGAGTACTAACATTTATATATCCAGAAAAAGACCCACTTGGTGCGGCATATCAGATCATACAAAGCAAAACAGCTATAGGCTCAGGAGGATTATTTGGTAAAGGTTGGGGCTATGGTACACAAACTCATCTCAAGTTTCTACCTGTTCAAGAATCTGATTTTATATTATCTGTCATTGGAGAAGAATTAGGATTTATTATAATATCAATCATACTATTTACTTTTGGGTATTTATTGAATATTATAATTAGAAATTCATTTCTATCTAAAGATAAATTTTCTAGCCTTATCTTATTAGGTCTTGGCGCTATTCTACTTGCACATGTGTTTGTAAATACAGCAATGACCGTAGGATTAATTCCGGTAAAAGGTTTGCCCCTTCCTTTTATATCTGCTGGAGGTACTTTTCTGGTTACTAGTTACATGATGGTTGGCTTGATTATGAGGTTTAGTATTCATTATTCAGATTAATTTATAAGATATTGTTGTTCATCTTATTATCGGGTAAATTAAGGGTACTAGCATCGTTAAATAATTTTGGTGATTAAATGACAAAATCATACACATTACTATCTATTGTGTTTTACTTAGTTGTAGTTCTAATAAGTAGTGTAAATGCTCAGAGTTCCAAGAACTATGATAAGGAACTAAGAAGATTAAATGCAAAAATAGATCGAGTTAGAGTTTTGGTTGATTCTCTTGAATTTAATGACCGCCTTTTGTTGCCTGAATTAATGGCAGCTTTCAGACAAGCGGTAAGCAGTAAATCTCAACAAGATTCTATAACCGTTGTTATAATGAAACGTATTAACACATTGAATAACAAAATCGCAAAACTTGAAAATCAAGCCAAATTTATGGATAGCACTTCTCTTGAGATCTATAATAAACTGGTAATGATAGAAAATAAAATTGTGACATTAACGAATAGTTATAATGAAATGTCTAAGATGAAATCTGGGAAATCAATAAACCTTGAGCCTCAGTTTAATGCTGCTAAATATAAAAAGCATTACATGAAGAGTTTAGGTCATTTTCAAAACCAAGAATATGATAGTGCAATAAAAGGTTTTTCCGAACTAGTAACTTCGGATGCTACAAATGATTTAGCGGATAATTGCCAATACTGGTTGGCGGAGTGTTACTATTCTAAGAAAGATTTTAAAAGGGCTATTGGTGAGTTCACCAAAGTATTTAACTATGCCGGTACAGATAAAGATGATGATGCTCAGCTTAAACTTGGATTAGCATATCAGAGTATGGGAAGTATAGAAAAAGCCAAGGAAGAGTTTCAGCGCCTTATAGATTATTTTCCAGGAAGTGAATATTATCCAAAGGCTAAAGACGCGTTGAGAAAATTAGCCTTAGACTAATCACATTATTTATTCAAATATATAAGAAATGTCAAAGAAAATATATTTCAGTACGACCGAGATTATCCCTTTTGCTAATGTATCAAGTATAGCAGGTTTTTCTACTCATATTCCTACAAAGTTACAAGAGCTTGGACATGATATTCGTACGATACTGCCTAAATATGGTTTTATAAGTGAAAGAAAATATATTCTTAGAGAGGTAATCAGACTTAGACAGATACCTTTTGAGTTTTGTGGAACAGAAGCTATTGCGAGTGCGAAGAGTGCTTTTATTCCTAAGACAAGAGTACAAGTCTATTTTCTTGAAGATGAGTATTGGTTTAAACCACTAACAAATCTGTTATATAAATCTAAAAATGGAAGAATTTTGACTGATAATTCGAAACGTTATGCATATTTTTCTAAGGCAGTTATTAGTACTTTACCGCATCTATTTTGGGTTCCTGATATTTTTGTTTGTAATGGATGGCAATCAGCATTAATTCCAAATATCTACAAAGAAGATTATGAAGGTATTAATGAATTTTATAAAGACATTAAAACTGTTTTAGTTATACATGATTTAGATGAATACTCAGTAGTAGAAAAATCAGAATTGTTAGAGATGGGTATTAATATCCACCCAAATATAAAAGGGAACAAACTGAATATATATGACGTTGCAAGTTATAGTGCTGATGCCATACTAATAATTGATAGACCAGGAAAGAAAATATCCACAAAATTGCTTAATAGAAGTGCTTTTAAGGATAATAAAAAGAAAGTTACTATATTTGATGAAAAGGGTATTGAGGAAATAGATTTTACCCCTATTACAAAATCCTTGGATCAAATTATCTCTGATCTCACTTCCAAATAAACAAACAATAATAGCAAATTATTTAATGTATTTTACTAGATCAATATCTATTATAGGTTTGTCTAGTATCTTATTTTTTGTTTTAAATTGTTCTGAAGAACCAATTCAAACAGATTTATCAAATAATAATCAGTTAATAGACACTCTTTCTTTGGCTGATATATCAGGTTTTACTTATCAGATTTCTCCAGAGATTAGTTCATATCAAAAGTTATATGTTGGTAATAATAATAATTTTTCCTTTCCTAGATCACTTTTAAAATTTCCATCAACTGGGTGGGATACATTTTTAGACTCATCAGTAACGATTGACAGCATATTTCTAAAGGTTTATTCTGGTGATAGCCTGATCAATAGTGACTTAAATCTTGTGCTGCATTTTTCACCAGACTCAGTTTTTAGTGAATTAAATAGTTATATAAATCAGTTTACCGATATTGGTATTTCTCAATGGAATAATTTGGGCGCCCCCAATGTTAGCATCATCTCTGATACTTCAGATACCATCAGTCACTTTCAAGAGTCAATACTGTTCTGGGAATTATCTGATTTAATAAATACACTAACTGATACTACAATTTCTGATAGAACTTTTTCTTTATCATTTTCAGGAAATATGGATAGTTCTTTTATAGAGCTATATAGCCGCGAATACAGTTCAGGTAGCTTAGATCCTAAGATTGAGATTTATTATCGATCTATAATTAGTTCTAGTGA
>CESY01045775.1_pt1 | contig 16946 bp, 11 predicted proteins | sample 531201 | NCBI WGS metagenome assembly CESY01 (sample SAMEA2622048, study PRJEB7988) | marine metagenome | biome: marine biome (ENVO:00000447); feature: mesopelagic zone (ENVO:00000213); material: "saline water (ENVO:00002010), including plankton (ENVO:xxxxxxxx)" | depth 488 m | reverse complement strand
TATAGAACGTAAGAGGACAGCATAAAGTCCCGCGAGGGACAAGAAAGTGAAAGGAGCCATCGCGGCTAGCATATGATCACTGCTCATCACTCCGTGGCCATTAACATGTAGAAGAAAAGCTAAAGATAAACAGATTAACAGCGTAGATTGGGTCAGGGTTATAGCGTTGGCAAGCTGGCCTTTTTGTTGCTTCATTAGATTTACAGCCAGAAGAATTGCGGACACGAAACCTCCGAAGATCGGAAGTACAATGCCTTTTGATGTTTGCAGTAATGACGAAAGCGGAACCCAGTATCCAGGATGGAAGCGAAAAAAAGAGGAATAGAGCTCCATTGGTTGAATTACTGTCCAAAGAAAGAAAAAGTGACCACCGATCAGGTAACTAATGATGCTGTAAAGTAACGTTGCCGCTACAGCACCAGTGAGAATATACAGAGCGCTCGCAATAATTGGATGGTGCAGATATTTATGATTGAGATAAAGGTACCAGAAAGCAACTGCAGGAATGTAGGTGCCTAGATAGGTTGACTGCAATGCTGATGCCCATGTCGCCCCGGCTAGCATCAGCCATAATTTCCATCTCTTACTTTGGGACGCGAATAGCATAAACAGCAGTGTCAGCAATAGATTCAGCGCGCCATCATGGGTGCTGTAGTCCCACTCGTATGATATGATAGCATGAAATTGACTGTAAGTCCCAAAAGCGACACTGCTTATGAATGCAACGTGCTTGTTAAACAAGTGTTTAACGATTAAGTAGAATATTCCGAGCAGCATGCAGAACATCGACAAATGCAGAACATAATGTGCCGTTACGGGTGAAAACAGTTTATGAGCGAGCAAGCCTTTTATGGCCCAAGAAATTCGGCTGGCCTTGTAGTTTTCATACATCGAATCATACAGTATGCCCGTTAAAGAATAATCATGACCCGTTTCCAGCAAATACCTCTTGCCGATCCACGCATCTGAAGGATTGCCATAGGGGAACAACCATTCTTGATTTGCGGCAAGTAGAATGAATGGGATGGATAGAAGGAAAACAAGGTTCCAATCAATCTTGTAGCGCGTGAAGCTTGTCATTATAAATCGATACATGGAGCTCGGTTATTAAAAAAAACATCCTAACTATTGGTGTACTTGAAGTCAAACAGATGATATAACGCTCTAAAAACGACAGGGATCTTGATGAAATTTTTTTCCTTTTTTTTGGTGATTTATTCAATCCTAAGCTTTTCTGCTGAAGCGAATCATTGGGAAAGAATGCAAGAGAGAACAGAGGTACCCGATCCGACAGGAATTAGTCATGTTCAAGAACATGCTATCTCGGCTTATGACAGCGGAAATTTGAAAGGTGCATTCGAGTGGTTTACGAAATGGGCAGTAGAACATGATAACCCTTACGGCCAATTTCGCCTTGCTAATATGTATTTTGATGGATTGGGCATTGTCAAGGATCGTAAGCAAGCAGTAAAATGGTTCCTGGAATCGGCCAAGCAAGGCTACAGAAAATCCCAAGATCGTTTAGCGCTCATGTACCTGAAAGGCCAGGGAGTTTCCCAGGATTTCAGTAGCGCAGCAAAGTGGTTTAAGAAGGCCGCAGAAGGAAGCGAAGACATCGAAGTGACTGACGTAAAGATTCGCAGTGACGCACAAATTAGCTTGGCAATTTTATATCGTGACGGACGGGGAGTAGAGCAAAGTGATGTCATGGCTTTCCAATGGTTTCGCAAAGCGGCGGATCAACATGAATCGACTTCATCTGAAACCAATTTGGGAGATGCTTTTGCTCAAGCAACAGTTGGCGAGATGTATGAGGCAGGTCGAGGTACAAATCAAAATGCTGAAGAAGCTTATAAATGGTACCGCATGGCGGCGGATCAGGGAGATAGCGTGGCTCAACGACATTTGGCACGCTTATATCGCGAAGGTATTGGTGTCTCAAAAAATGAATCTGAAGCTGATAAGTGGTCGCGTTTAGCGGAAGAAGGAGAATAGCTAGGTTCGCAACTCTGCATTAAGAATCAAGAATTTATGATTAGAAACGTGAAAGCCTCAGGCAAGTAGTAGTTGAAAAATTCCAACACTCGATATTATCCCAACTTCTTTTTTGTTTTTTGTAATGTTCCGGCATCACAGCCTTTACAATCGTTACTTTAAACTTAATTGAACCGGAAGAGAAATATTGCTCATCGATCGTCTCAAATTTTAATTCATTTGCCATGTCTTTGATCATGTTTTCGGTTAGAATGGGTTTCATTGGAACCTTTTCAAGAACCTCACTAACATATTTTTTTGTAAATCTCGACAGGATCGAATCAGAATCTCTAATTTTTTTAAACACATGCGAGTATATTTCAAATCTATCATCTGTATTTCTGTATTTCTCCATGATCTCTGCTAATTTCTTTGAGGAAATATTTGATATGCTCATTTTTTCTAAGGTTTCTTTGGCTTGTTGGTGTTTTTCTTCCACTCGCGAGAGAATGGCAATCGTATCTTTATAGTTAATTCTTGAGTACGCATGGGGGCCTATGTCAGAAAAAGTATAGCCCTCGTAGTAGGGATAGATACCGCCTTGCCATCCCAGATCACTTCTAATATGTATAGGAACTAGTGAACTAAAATACCGGGCGGCACCAATAGCGTTATAGATCAGTGTATAGTTAATTTTTTCTCCGTAACTTGATGCTGGTAATGTTGGATCTTTGGGTTGAATTACATTTTCATGTACAGCGATTTCATCAACAATATTTTTGCCCTGATAACCTCCTTCGTACATTAAAATCATTCTGTTAAACAATGGATCATACCTTTTAAGATAGTCATAGACCTCTGTTATTAGGCGATGTGAGTCTTGTAGGTACGTCAATTTATAGTCCCATTGATAAACATTCTGATCCCTAGAGATTGACGTTTTATTGATTAAAGATATTGCTGTTATAAAGATGGCAGGTAAAAGAATAAGGCTGAAATTCACTACAACAATCTTCAAATAAAAGCCAACGCGCTTAATTATTGGGTGTCTTATTATATTCTTAAGATAACTAAGCAAAACTATTGAATTCCTTTCTCATTAAAGAAGTTTTCTATCTTTAGTGTTTGTTGATACATCCAGTGGCTTGTTTTCTGTTCGATTGGCTTCGTAATACCCGTTACCAAAGGCAAAATTGATATCAGCAATGCATATGCTACGAGGCGATTCCCATTTGCTTGCTGTATATTTTTAGAAAGAAAGCTGTAAAACACAGCAATGGAAATGAATAAGAGGGGTAGTATGGGGTAGATCATATAATCATAACCCAGAGACATAGCTCTTCCGAAAGCGTGCTGGATCACATGCAATAAAAAAGCTATTTCAAAACCGATAAGCAAGAAAAAAGAATTAAGATAATATCTCTCTTTTAGTTTTCTTTGCAGCAGGATCACAAGAATGGCAAGTATTCCTGCGACGGCCGATAAATAAACTAACCAGCCTGATTTGGCAGCCCATAGACTCTTCCATAGCGGAAGCCAATACAGAAGAATGTTTTTATCATCATCCAGTGTGGCAACTTCTATAAAGAAAAGACTTTGTAGAGATTGCACGAAAAGGAAAAAAGTCATGCCTTGTGCTATGTAGCTGATTGCGGAAAAGACTATGGTTATTGCAATAGCACCCAAAGCGAACCATTTGATGCTTTCTACTAAAGAGTTCTTGTTATTTATGTAGTTAATTCCCGCATATATTATAATTAGTGATGGCAGATAGGATGCATATAAAAGTTGATGTATCGCCGATGCATAAAAAATTCCACTTAAGAAAAGGTAAAGTTTATATCGCGGTTTTTTTGCAGCCAAAACAGCAAACATGAGACTCGCCATAAAATATGCTAAGCAACTATAATTTTGATACATGGATTCAAAACTTATAGACCCATGAAAATGGGTGTAACAGCAGAGTATGATGGAGGTAATAACCGCAACATGCTTATTAAACAGTTGGCTGATCATAATGTAAAAACATATGATGGTGAGGTAGAAGAGTGAGAAGAAGTAAAAATAATAAGCCGGAATGGGTGAAAAGATTTTATGAGTTAAATAGCCATATAACAAATGCGAAACCCTTGTAAATTTGTATGGAAATTGCCCAGTATTTATATCCTGTTCATGGAAAAAGTCCTGAAAAAAATTATAATTCATCCAGTTATCGCTCATCCCTGGAGTTGCATATATCCAGTCAACATTAGATAATGAAAAAAATATAGGTATTAATATCAGGATGAAAATATTGATATCTAAACGAGAAAACATGTTGTGTATATTATAATCTATATTTAGTGGAATTAACTTTCTTATGGTTTTGGCTATTATATTTTTATATCTAACTAAGTAAACAGACTATTATTAAAGGGCAGAGCGGTCATTTCCCGTTTACTTTTTTTGTGTTTCATAAAGCCCGAGGGTATTTTATTTTTCTTAAGAATAGCCTGCCATTCCCCAAGAATCTTTGGTAACGCTTTTTCTTCGTTATAAACGGGAAAAATAATCGATATTTTATTTTTATTTTCTTTTATCACTGAGGAGAAATGCAAGGATGCCGATCATCTGGTTTGTCTTTTACAGTATTTTTATATACTGTAACCCTTTTTAGGATTGTTGCATTGTAAAAAATACGAATTTTTTGTAAATCATTGGAGAAAAAAAATTGTGCGGTATCTTTGGTTGGGTTAAAAAGGCCCAATCTCATTCCGAGACGGAGATAGAAAGCGCAAAAAAAGCGCTGTCTTCCCTTCAACATAGAGGGCCGGATTCATCCGGAATCTGGAAACAGTCTAGTATTTTTATTGGGCATCAGAGGTTGAAAATTATTGATCTCAGTGATAATGCAAAACAACCTTTTGTTGATCAATCAGGGGCACACATTTTATCGTTTAACGGTGAAATATACAATTATCTTGAGCTGAGAGCGGATTTAGAAAAAGAAGGGCAGGTTTTTCGATCCCAGTCAGATACAGAAGTTTTGCTGCACTTATTATCAAGACTGGGCACGGACTCTTTACAAAAACTAGACGGCATGTTTGCGGGATCCTTCTATGATTGCAATAAAAGGAGCTTGGTTCTTTTTAGAGATCCCATCGGGCAGAAACCTTTATATTATTATCTTTACGATGGTGGAATAATTTATAGCTCAGAATTGCGCGCATTGTTGGAAATAAAGGGGTTTAATTGGAAAATTGACAAATCCAATTTTGATAAATTTTTAACCCATTCTTACTATCCATGGGATTCTACCCCCATTGAAGGTATTCGTAAATTGAAACCAGGACATTTCTTGCTCTACAAAGAGGGTAAAGTAATTTTACAAGATTGGTGGAAATCAATTCCAGGGCGCGAATCTTTAAAGATCGATTCAGAAGAAGCCATTGTTCAGCTCATCGATCTTTTCGATCATTCCTGCAGCAATTCTCTTCGATCGGATGTGCCGATTGGGGTTTTTCTTTCGGGGGGCATTGATAGCACTTTGACGATGAACAGTTGCCTAAAAAAGAATGAAGATATCAAATCTTTTCATTTATCTATGAGCGAAAGCGATTTTAATGAAGGTGAAAAAGCAAAGATTGTTTCACAGAGGTTGAAACAGGGGAATTCACATGAATATATTATGAATCCCGACATCATGGATCAAAACTTTCGTGAAGTGATCAAAAAAATGGATGAGCCTAATGGGGATCCTGGATTTCTTAATGTTTATTTTCTCTCAAAACAATGTAGAGATAAAATTACTGTGGCATTGGCTGGGGATGGGGCTGATGAGTTATTTGCGGGGTATTTACCTTTTTTAGGCTTGCCTTATGAAAAATTTATGACGCACTTGCCTGGGTCTTTGGGGAGCATGATAAAGTGTGTCGGTGACTTTATCCCCGCCCGTGATACTTATATGGACTTTCGATCGAAACTCAGTTCTTATTTGAATGGTTTTCCTTCAAATCCTTTAAATAGACACTCTTTGTGGTTGTCTTCTTTAGACAGTCGACTTTTAAGAAAGCTATTGCCTGATAGACAAAAAGATTGGCTAGATCCAAATTCAGAGAATAGCGTTTATACAATCCCAGAAGAAATTCGGGATGATTTTTTAAGATTGGATCCTTATAATCGCATGCTGTTCTTTTATCAAAAGATTTTTTTACCAGAATTTGTTTGTCATCATACGGATAGAGCGGCAATGTTAAATAGTTTCGAAGTTCGCGCGCCTTTCCTGGGGGCCAAAGTAATAAAATTTGCTAATAGTTTGCCAACAAACATGAAAGTTAGGGGTAAAACTTTAAAATGGATTTTAAAAGAGATTTGCAAACGAGACAATTTCCCTAGAAAAATTTTTGCACAAAAAAAGCAAGGTTTTGCATTGCCTATTGCTAGGTGGATGAAGGGCAAACTACTTCCACACCTTCAAGAACTCAAAACATCTGATAGCTATGAAAGCAACCTTGTCAATCGTGATTGCTTGGAATCTTTAATAGATAATCATATTAACAATCGTTCAAACTTTTCTAGAATACTTTATAATTTTCTAGTTTTTTCTGCTTGGAGAAAAAAATATCCCAACTTAAGTTTTTCCTAGGTTACGATGAAGAAGGATAATGATTATTTATATCAGTTCGAATATGTCATAGAGAACATTTGGCGTCTCATTCATTTGCAGGATAATAATCCATTCTCCGATACATTTGGATGCATGGATTATAAATTTTGGAGAGATAAATCAGTTGATTTTGCAGATGCTCGTTATCAGGAAGCTTCGGCAACTATAGGCATATTATGTTCAAAGAATTTTGATTTTTTAAGAAGAAGTAAAAAAATTCCGCCACTGAGTAGGACATATAACGCATTTTCTGCGGGAGTGCGTTATTGGTCTAAAATTCAGAATAAAGATGGGTCTTTTGATGAATGGTATAAGGGGGAGAGGGGTTTTGCGGCAACAGAATTCTCACTCATAGCTTTTGGATTAGCCTATTTTTTTCTTAAAGGAAGGCTGCAAAAGAAAGATGAGGAAATTTTACGATTAACCTCATTACGAGCTGCGAATTGGTTATCTAAAAGAGATGATCTTATAAAAAGTAATCATCAAGCAGCTGCAGTGGCTGCTCTTGCTCTTGCCTATAAAAATTTTGGGAATAAAGCGTTTGCTTCGGCGTCTAAAAAGAAACTGGCATCTCTTTTAAAAACACAAACAAAAGAAGGGTGGTTCCCAGAAGTAGGGGGAATGGATTTAGGGTATTCTTTCGTTCTGCTTGATTATATTGCACTTTCCTTTCTCTTTATTAAACCAACAGCACACTCATTGTCCTCGATGAAAAGGTTATTACAATTTATCCTGCCTCATCTTCATCCAGATGGGACTATATCTCCAGAGTATGGTATTTGCTGCAATGATTATGTTAGTAGGCTCGGGATCTTCTTATTATCCAAATATGACAGGCATGCTAAACGACTTATGAGTTTCTTTAAATTTTCAAGTCCAGGGGAAAGGGGAATATCCTCAATTCTGGCTGATGATTTAAGGTTATCTAGATGGTCCTATTTGCCTATTTTGTCTTTTTTGTTTGGAGCGAATTTTTCCACAATCGGTAAAAAACAAGTTATGCCACAGCAGGGGCATAAGAACCTTTGGTTTGTCAATAAGAAGTGTGCAGTTGCATCTTACCATGATGGTAATTTACACATCTTTTATTCAATTGCAGGCGGAGGTGTGGTGAGAATCTTTCAGGACTCCGAGTTAATCTTTGAAGATTTTGGAATTAAGATTGATGTTAACAGGCAAGCACTTCACTCTCGCTCTTATGATTGTAAGCGCAAAATTGTTTATAATAATCATAGTTGTTTTTTTGAAGGATTCTTGAGCGAGCCGAGTTATTTTTCACCCAGTTTTTTGCAAAGAATATGTTTACGCATTGCCTCTTTTTCATCGATAGGTTCAAGGTTGACTAGAAAATTTATTGATTGGATGAGAGTAAAAAGAGGGAGTTCCTTAAATCAAAATTCGGCCCCATTTGCTAATTATAACAGGAACTTCTCTTTCAAGCGCACCATTTCTATTAATAATAAATTGGTAGTAATCAATGATGAAATTCTTCATGATGAGGGTGTGGCCGGTGCGTGCAATGTAGAGACTTATTTCAATACTTCTTTTGCTGGAAAAATAAGTAAAGTAGCCCAGCATAACCAAGGAATAAATATTGATAGAAAAATTAATGTAAAAGAAAAAAAGGTTTCAGTAGAGATCGGCAAGTAGTAATTATAATTTATTGATGATGAAAAAAAATATTCAAGTTAGCGTTGTGATTCCTTCATTTAACGAAGCCGCAAGTTTACCTGAGCTGGTGGACAGAATTGTGCGCACCATGAATAAGTCTTTTAGAAATAATTTTGAGATTTTAATTATTGATGATGGATCAACAGATGAAACACAACTTGCTTTATCGAGACTTGTTAAGAAATATTCTTTTTTAAAGGGCGTTCTTATGAGAACTAATTTTGGAAAATCTACCGCATTAATGGCTGGTTTTGCTCAAGCAAAGGGGGGGTTCGTTGTAACGTTAGATGCAGATTTGCAAGACCAACCGGAAGAAATACCCACGTTTATTTCCAAACTCAAAGGAGGTTACGATTTAGTTAATGGTTGGCGTGTTAAGAGGAAGGACACTTGGTTTAGAAAGCTAGGATCCTGTTTATTTAATTTTATTGTACGAAAATATACTGGCCTTCAACTTAAAGATGAAAATTGTGGTTTTAAGGCTTATCGCAGAAAGGTTATTGAAAATCTATTTGTTTATGGTCAATTTCATCGCCTGATACCATTACAGACTTATTTAAGGGGTTTTAAAATTTGCGAAATCAAAATTAAGAACAACGCTCGTAAACATGGGGTATCAAAATATCGTGCATTTAGATACCAAGGGGCATTCGATCTGTTTTCTTTATTATTTACTGTGAAACACAGCTTTACTCCGTTACATTTTTTTGGCCCAATCAGTTTTTTATTTTTGGTGCCAGGATTCTTTGTCTTCTGCTACCTTACTTTTTCCCACTTTTTTGCTTTAGGTTTTCAAGATTATGATATTTTAGTTAGTAGACCTTTGCTGGATATGTCGCTGACAACGATGTTGGCTGGTTTAATCATTTTAATGACTGGTTTTGTTTGTGACTTTATTCTATATCATCATCTTCGATTCAATTCTAAAATGATTACACAAAATACAGTATCGGGGATCATTGAGTCTAAAAGAAAAAAATAAACGCATCAATCAGGTAAAATTAACACCAGAGCAGGGGCTCCGTGCTCCAGTTAAACCGTTTTCTTTTCGTAGCGTTGATTTGTTCTCAACTACTGAGGGCTTCCTTTGTGAACCAGATAGATATCGATATTTAGCAACAAGCAGATCTAGGAAAATAATCCCTAGGGGTTCGGGGCTATCCTATGTTGCGGCAGGTCATGGTAATGGTGTGGTCTCTTTTTCCATGAAACATTTTACACGGATATTGGATCTTAATGTTAATAAGAGAACCGTGACCGTTGAAACAGGCATTACTATTGGTGAACTACAGAATGTTCTTTTCTCACATTGTTTAATGTTGCCAGTTTTACCAGGTCATCCTCAAATTAGTGTAGGTGGTTGTATTGCTTGTAATGTTCATGGAAAGAATAGTTTTAAGAATAAAAATTTTTGTGATTGGGTGGAGGAAATTACATTGTTGATGCCAGATGGAAAAACAATATCACTAAAAAGAAAGGACCGGGGCTTTTCATTGACTTGTGGCGGCTTCGGTTTAACTGGATTAATTATTTCCGCGAAAATTAAGTTACAAAAATTACCGTTGCAGACGATGGAAAAGAAAGTATTTCCGGTAGAAGATTTAGTGGATACGCAAAAGCAAATGAAGGTACTTTCAGGGCAGTGGGATTACTTACTGAGCTGGAATGATTTATCTACCTCTCGCAGCTCAGGACGTGGCTATATTCTTGCGGGGAGATTTTCCAAGCAAGATTCTCAAGTAGCTTCAAACTGCAAATATTTGGGATTAAATCCATCTAGAAAAAAAATCAGACTTCCATGGATTAATGAATTTTCTATTCCTTTTATCACTAAACTTTATTCTTTGAATTTAAAGTTCACTGGTAATGGGGATTGCCACTTTTGGGAATATGTATTCCCCCAAGCTCATATGGGTTTTTATTTCGATATGTATGGACAGAAAGGATTTTTAGAACACCAAGTTCTTGTTCCTCATGAAAAATGGAGGGAATATATATCTAGATTTCGCGTATTACAAAAAAAGTTTTCTGTACCAATTATAATCACTTCTTTAAAATTATTCTCCGGAAGGAAAAGTTTTCTAAATTTTTCTGGAAACGGTATAGGCTTTACCATCAATATAGTAAATAATAAAAAAAGCTTGGCATTTTTAAATAAAGTAGATGAACTTGACTGCAAGATGCAATCAATGGCAAACATTGTAAAGGATTCAAGGCTCCGGTCTTCAGTTGTGAAAAAACAATACCCTGCATATCACAATTTTAAGAAAGAAATTAGATCTTGGTCTAGCGATAATATCTATGAGTCGGTTTTAAGTCGAAGGTTGGCGATATGAAGTGTTTGGTGATTGGGGCATCCGCAGGTCTTGGTAGAGCGATTACTGAAGCATTGGCAGCTCGAGGTCATACACTCTCAATTGTTTCATCGGATGGAAATGATTTGATGTCTATGGCGAAAGATTTAAAACTAAGACATTCTGCAAAAGTATCCCATCTAGCAATGGATTTGAATCAAGTGAATATAAAAAAATTCTTGCGATTTATTAAGCAATCTCTAGGTTCTCCGGAGGCAGTATTTTGTATAGCCGGTTATAGTAAGATAGATATGGATTCGGGTCCTTTAGATCATCAATTGATTGATAAAATCATTAATGTAAATCTTTCTGCTCCCATCAAACTAGTGTATTCCCTTATTCCCAGAGTGAGAAAAAATACACATTTTGTTTTCGCGAGCTCTATCGCAGCTATTCGACCCAGGAAAGTAAATATTGTTTATTCCTCTAGCAAAGTTGCCTTGGAAAATTTTTCTCAATGCATTCGGCATGCTTATGCTAGCAAGATTTCAAGTATTTGCTGTTACCGAATTGGCTATATGCAAACTTCTATGATCTTTGATCAGAAACTTTTGTTTCCAGCCATTCAGCCTATGGATGCGGCCAGAAGAATTATTGAGAATCTTGGAAAAAAGCAAGGGATCGTTTATTTGCCTGGATGGTGGAGAATTATTGGGGCTATCTTGAATATTCTTCCTTGGTTTATCTATAAAAGACTCAATATATAATACGTATTGCTTTCGGGGCAGCTATAATGAAAATTAAAATTTTGATACCAGTTTATAACGATTGGCAATCAGTTTCTAAGCTTTTGGAAAATATTAATTCTGCAATCTCAAGCTTATCACATGAATTTTCAGTAATTATTGTAAATGATGCTTCTACAGAAACCAGAAGTGAAATTACTGCTAATTTAGAAAATTTAAAATCTATTCAAATTATTAATATGAAAGAAAATACGGGGCACGCGAGATGTGTTGCCTCTGGCCTAAAATATATTTATGAAAAAGAAGAGTTTGATTATGTGATTCCGATGGATGGAGATGGAGAAGATAGGCCAGAAGAAATTAAAGGGTTTATAGATAATTTAAATAATAACACTGACAAGCCAATCGTTGGTGAAAGAATTAAAAGATCAGAGGGAATTTTTTTTAAATTTTGTTATTTTTTACATCAGGTAATTTCTTTTACTTTTACAGGACAGTCTATTAAATATGGAAATTATACTTGTTTGCCAAAATCAATTGTTGAAAAAATGATTAACGAAAAAGCTACCTGGAGTAGTTTTTCAGGTTCACTTGCTAAAGTTGCAAAGAATAGAGCAAACGTTACATGCGAAAGAGGAACAAGATATTTTGCGCCATCTAAAATGAGATTTAATAATTTAGTACTACACTCACTTTCAATTATTGCAGTTTTTAGGCTTAATGTATTATTAAGAACTATATTATTTTTAGCTGTATATATTTCTTTAATTCATCAAAACATTACAATTATAACGTTCATACCGGTTATATTGGTTATGGCGTTCTTAGTATCTGTATTTAGGGTTTCTAGAAGAGAAAATTTATATGAATTTAATAATTCTCTATCAAATATTGTAAAGACAGATACACTCAGAAAGAAAGAATAAAGATGACTTTTTACCGTCCCGAAAAATTACCAAGATTGACGGTTGCTCCAATTATCTTTTGGCGATTTTCAAGACAAGGTCATGGCTAAACATAAACTGAATTCTTTTCATCCATATTCTCGGTCCTTTTTGAATATAATCAAAAAGATAAAGTTTTACGGATTCTCCTGGGCAATTAATAGATCGATTGAAGAGTTCTTTACCCCATCTACCGCAGTAGGAAAAACTCTAAACGGTTGTATTTATCCATTCTTTTTTATTTTACTTTTTCCTGCACGACTCTTTTGTTTGGTATTTTCTTCAATATTTATGAGAAGCCACAAGACTTTATATTTATTTTATGATCTCTCTTGCTCTCCTATAACATATGATTTTTTTTGGGCCTTAGCAGAGGCAGAATCTCGAAGAATAAGAATGAAATTAAAAAAAATAGAAGTCATTATTGTACCGGGCAGGGATCAAGGTTTACGTAGAGAAATCCCAGCTTATGATTTTGCTGTGAATCGGGAAAAAAGATGTAAACGTATTTTTGATATTTTACTTCCCGCTGTTAAACTTTTTCCTAATTGCAAGGGCGTAAGTATCTGCCAAAATAGACTCGAGGGGTTTATTAACTACTTATTTTTTTCCTGGAATATTGCTCCAGGAAATTACAATCCAATTTTTCCCATACCTCATCAAACATTTCAAGCTGTTAACTCCTTGCGGCATATTAATGGTCTACCCATTAAAGTATCGGAAGATATGCTTAGCTATGTTAAAAACCTTCTTCCAGCTCAATCAAAAGGTAGAAAATTGATTGTAATCACCTTACGAGAATATTCATATTTAAGAAAAAGAAATAGCAATACTTATGCCTGGATTAAATTTGCCAAGAATCTGGATAAAAAGAAATATTTTCCCATTTTTATCCGCGATATAGACAGACGAGAAAATAGCGGAACCGCTTTTCCAAAATCATTATTTACTTTTGATTTGGCCTCAACCAAGACCCTTGCACGCGCAGCGTTATATCAATTAGGCTACTTGAATTTAGGAGTTAGTTCCGGACCTTTTATTTTGTGTTGGTTGAACTCGAAAACTAAATATTTAATGTTTAATCTTTCTAAAGACATGAAGCGATTACAATCGCAGACACCTTTTTTTAGGGTCGGCGGATCACTCGCTTTTGCCAAGAATTATCAGAATTGGGTTTGGGAAGAAGATAAATTTGAGATTATAAACAAAAAATTTAAAGAAATTTGTGATCAAATAGAGGGAAAAAAATAATATCCATATATTGCCCTTAATAATCAAAAATTCTTAAAACTTTACTTTACCTGTGGATAGAAAAATTAGTATAAGGTCTTGTTATGACCCCTTCGTCTATCGGCTAGGACACCAGGTTTTCATCCTGGAAAGAGGAGTTCGATTCTCCTAGGGGTCGCCACTTAATATTGTTCAATCATATCGCCGCCAGTTGGACCAGCGGTGGCGCGTTCCTCAGATGCCTGCATTTTCTTGCGCAGTTTATTTTGATCTTGATTGCTTCCTGAATATCTTGCGTCCCTATGCATTGCGGCAATATGAGCCCGATTTAATATTCGGCCAAGACCGACCAGGGTGGTGCCAAATTGATCAATGTATCCTTCAATAATGTTTTGCTGTCTTTTGGTGTGATAAGCCTCAATACTCATTCCTTCAGGTCTTTTTAGCTTAAATGGATCTTTTGCAAAATTACTATCTAAAAGTTGAACAAAATCATAATGAAAGGTGTCTTCTGATTTTTTATCTACAGCAAATATTTTTGACTTTCTCATTAAACTAAATCTTTTTAATTCATTTAAGTAGCTTGAACAATCTTTGTTAAGCAGTCCTTTCTGGTCGAGCAGCTCACAAGAAGCCTGGTATACGATTTTATGTATTTCTTCTATGTTATTGAAGACAGCAATTGCTCGATATTTATAGATCTCATTTGTACCATAATCCCCTTTTAGATATTCGTCGATTTTTTTTGGCTGATTAATAAAATCTCTAAGCTTGTTTTCATCTTTCCAAAGATTTGCTTCTTCGTCTTTTGTAAAATCTTTATAAAAGGAAGAGACTAATTCATTTTGTTTAACTAGTTCATGAAGTTTGAAAAGAAATTCAGCCCGCGTTACACCCTGAAGGTTTAAAAATTGAAGAAAATCGTAGAATATTCCATTATTGTTAAAAATTTCTACAGTGAGGCTAAGCTCCCTGCAGTCACGATAATTAGGATAGCTCATCGTATTATTTGATACACAAATCTCCTCAATCTCTGCAGAAACAAAACCTTTACCCCTGAATGTATATTTTCCAAAATTCATCGGCTTGATTCTGAAACGAGTATCGTAGCCATATTCTTTTCTAGCGTCCTTCCCGCCTGCTTCCGTTCCAGCAAGCAACATAAATTGGTAAGTTCTTATTAAAGTAAAACCAGCGTCTATCACATCGCGAATCGATTGGAAATGTGCCCTTTTTGAATCGCCGGGAAGACATAAAATGACTTCGGAAAAACTAGCTGCGCCGTCAGTTTCTGCAGTTTTGGCAACTTCAACGACAGCTTCCATAGGTAGATTTGTTCGCTTAATAATTTTAAGAACTTCTGGATCTGTGCTCTGTACGGCTGCTCCCGGAGGTAGTGAGCCATGAAGAATTTTTGAAATTTCAAGAACGCGTTGTTTATGATTTTTTGCAGTAGCGATTGTTACAAATTTTGGCCAATCTACCTTGTCTTGCATTTTAGCCATGTATTTTGACGTTGTTATGTCTTCTTCAAACATACCGTAGTTAAGATCGACAATTATAAAGTCAGGAACTTTAACTCTATTTGCGATGTAATCTAGCTCGTATTTTGTTCTTTCTTGAGAAAAGCGGCGAGTCTTGTTGAAATATAGAGATCCTTCATGACAGAAAGTACAGGCATATGGGCAGCCCCTTGCTGTTTGAATCATTGGGATGAGGTGTTTATCAAAGAATTTATCGGATAATTTATTTTCGTAAACAGACGGAACCTGATCTAAGTTTTCTAACCTAGGAAGAACCTCTCCTGTGATGAGTTCCCCACTGTGAAGGTAAGAGGTGTTCGGGATTTTAATCTTATCTTTCTTTATTTTCTCAAAATCAAAATTATATTTTTCCAACAACTTAAAGAACTCAACAAAAACAACTTCGCCTTCACCTTCTACGGCAAAATCAACGCTTGGCCATGTTTCCAAGAATTCTTTTTTTTCCTCAGGATGATTGGGCCAATTTGGTCCTCCGAAGAGTGTTATAGTTTTTGGATCTGCTTCTTTTAGACGTTTGGCATATTCGTGAGACAAATGGTTATTCCAGGCAAAGATAGAAAAACAAGCGATTTGAGGAGTATTCTTATCGAGATAACCGCTAAAATCTTCTGGATATTTGAAAAGCTGCATATCGATTTTGTCACCTAATGCCTTTTTGGCATAGGCGGCAACCATAGCCATTCCTAAAGGAAAAGTATTGGCGGACACTAATTGGCCAGTATGCGTTAGATCACAAAAACTTACTTTGGTGGACAAAATTACCTCATACTATCTTTCCCGCCACATTGTATTGCATATTTATTTTGAATGTGAAGTAAATTATACATAAATTTGACCTTTATCATGGTTATTTTCTATGATTCATGTGCAATACGGTGCTTTAGAATTGAGTGCAATATTTGGATAATGTAATATTTTAGTATTATGTCCCAAGAAGAACCGAATATAACGCCAGGCGGAGTTTCGCCAAGACACCAACTTTCCCATGAAAATTTTGGAGTTATTTCGAAGGATTTAGAGGAAGTTGGTCATGTAATTCTTGAGAATTGCATCGAATGGACTGGCATGGAGGCGGTAAAGAAAGATTGTGTTGATCTTTTTGCTGAATATGAGAAACGATTTAAAGAAGGAAAGATGAGCGATGATGAGCGTATGGCTCATCTTAATGCGACAAGAGATTTTCCAGCGCCAACCCAGAAAGCCTTTACTAAGATTATCCGTGGTTCTCAATTCTTGAATCTAATCCGCTCTCTGTTAGATAGCAAAAAGATTATTATGTTTCGGAACGATCAATGCCTTAGAAAGATCAGCCCAAATTATCCGCTTCGTGTAGTAGGTTTGCATTATGATACGCAGTTTGTTGATTACGTTGATCGTACGTTTACTCTTTGGGTACCATTAACAGATGTTTTGGAGGACTCTCCCACAGTTTTGTATTTACACCGAAGCCTTACGATTCCATTTAATTCAATTGATCCCGATATTCGCTGGCAAGAAACAACGCAGCCGGATGAGGCAGGTGATGATTACGAAACCCAAAAGGAGAGAAGAGAAAGAAAAATCTTAGCTTTTATAAAGCAAAATATAGCAAAAACGTATGCTCCAAGATTAAAAGTTGGAGATGCAATAATTTTTTGTCACGATGTTTTGCATGGAACATTTTTGGACAGCAACGCAAAGCAAACGAGATACAGTCTCGACTGTCGTTTTTCTAAAGATTTTGATCGCTCCGATGAAAAGGCGGCTGTAAAAAAAGAAGCCCCAGAAGGATTACATACGTTATATGCTAGTCCAGGTCCGGCTTCTAAGATTAGAACAGTAACATTCAACCCCAACGGATCTCTCTTTTACATGCCTCATGAATCACATCCAGATGTAGAAAATGGAACCCCAACATA
>CESY01033166.1_pt1 | contig 17033 bp, 12 predicted proteins | sample 531201 | NCBI WGS metagenome assembly CESY01 (sample SAMEA2622048, study PRJEB7988) | marine metagenome | biome: marine biome (ENVO:00000447); feature: mesopelagic zone (ENVO:00000213); material: "saline water (ENVO:00002010), including plankton (ENVO:xxxxxxxx)" | depth 488 m | reverse complement strand
AAAATTAGTAAGCTCTTTTATCGAAATATTTTTGTTCTGTACACTGTAGATAATTAATGATTTCAGGGTAAAATCACAACCTAGATAGACAATAAAACAACAAAACATGAGAGAATAAAAAGAAATCCCCATACTATTATTAAAGATATTGAATCACATATTTATTCAGAAACACCTTTGTACTGAAACCAATCAAAATCTACGTAATTGGTTGATGATGAATTATTTGATGAACCATATAGACCAACGTAGACTCCTGTATAGGTCCATCCCGAAGATTCTGGGCTTAGCTTTGAACCGTCAGCATTATTATAAAGTAAAATCCACTTTTTTCCGTCTTTGGAATAAGAAAAATCATAATCTAAATAATCAGCAGTAATATTCCAAAACACCATACTTTCTTCGTATGTATGACCTGCAAGGAGAGAATCAGTTCCATGGAAAAAATGGTGGAGCTGTATTTTTCCATCCATTAATGACATAACATAAGCTGAACGATCATTTTGTATTACTGTTATTCCAGCCTCTTCATTACCAGATGGATTGAATTCCATCTTTGATTTTGCTTCCATTTGGAAATGTCTTTGTCTAATTCCCACAAATGAATATTGGCCCTGCTCGGATATAAATCCCTCTTTCAAATAGATTCTAAGAAACCCCGTCTTTTCATTAAGACTATGGAAAGTTGAGTTGGGTGTTCTGCGAAAATTCCATTCAAGGTTTAGTCTAGGATGATCAAAACTATCATAAAATTCATTTATTTTCACCTGTTTTGTCCCTGGGAATGGAACAAAATACTCAAATTCAACTTTTCCGGTTTTTGGACTACATACCGGCCAGGTTATTTTTTCATCCTTCCACCAATAAGGTTCTGTTTCCCAGATTACAGGGATTAAAAATGTCTCACGCCCAAGATTTTTATATTTATTTTCAATTGGGCGAAAACCCAATGCAACCATGTACCAGTTATCTTCTTTTGTTTGAACCATATCACCATGCCCAACTGCAATAATCGAATGGTCCAAACTTAAATGTCGATGTGTTAATATTGGATTTCTTGCATTTCCAATATAAGGACCGGTAATATTTTTACTCGCAGAAATTGTTACAGCATGGTTATGCAGTGTGCCACCTTCCGCAATCATGAGATAGTAATAATCATTGTACTTATAAATATGTGGGCCCTCTGCCCACGTTCCGCCGCTAAACCCTCTTGTTAAATAGTACCTCTCCCCCATTAGTTGCATTTGATCAAGATCTATCTCTTGCATCCAGATTTCCGATTGACCATCAAATTCAGGATCAGGAGGCACATTTGAACCTGTGTACCATACTTTTCCATCATCATCAAAAAACAGAGATGGGTCAATCCCTGGAGCATCTTTTAAAACATAAGCCTTTGACCATGCGTCTCGAGGATCTTCCGCTGTTATAATAAAATTTACCATTTTTCCATTTATATTGTTTGTTGTAATAATATAAAATAATCCTTCATGATAGCGAATTGTAGGAGCATGAATTCCTGCACTGGAATTAATGGAATACATATTTACATTTTGATTTATTGAATCAAGTGCATTGCCAATTAATTTCCAATTCACCAAATCCCTACTATGATAAATTGGAATGCCGGGAAAATATTCAAAAGTTGAATTAATTAAATAGAAATCATCTCCAACCCGGCAAATACTTGGATCTGGTGCAAAACCAGGAATTATAGGATTATGATAGGTCTCTGTTTTATGTTTAATTCCTGAATTACAAGAAATGAATACTACTACTACAATAGTATACCACTGTGTCCTCAATAATTTAACGATCTCATACATCAGTAATAATCTCCTGGTGTTCCGTGATTATTAAAAAAGCAGTGTGTTTCCACAAAAAATGAGTTGATATAGAATAGAAATTCAGAAGAAAATTAATTTTGTGTGAAGTTGGTATGTTTTTTCATTTAACATCATGAAAAAAGATACATATAGTCCCAAATGAGTAAAAACAATATTTAATGTAATTTCTGCATTAGATATATTTCATTTATTAAAGCGTTTTAGTGTTATTATGATCAAGATAATTTGATACTTAAACACGTCTTTATTTAAACAGTTAATTTTGAGCACACCAACCAAACGAATTGCATTTCACACATTGGGATGCAAACTGAATTTCTCTGAAACCTCAACTATTTCCCGTGATTTTATTGATCAAGGGTTTGAAAAGGTCGATTACCGAGATAAAGCAGATATTTATGTCCTGAACACTTGTTCTGTGACAGAGAATGCGGACAAAGAAGCCAAGAAACTAATTCGTCAAGCCAAACGCAGGAATCCCGATTCGGCGGTTGCGGTGATCGGCTGCTATGCCCAGCTCAACCCCAATGACATCGCCGCTATCGATGGCGTAAATATTATCTTGGGCGCCAAAGAAAAATTCAATCTCTTGAATCATTTGGACGCTATAGATCTGAACAGCGGAACAAAAGTGCTTCAATCTAAGATCGATCATGTGCATCGGTTCACACCATCCTACTCTTCCGGTGAGAGAACACGATCTTTTTTGAAAGTGCAGGACGGTTGTGATTATAACTGTTCTTTCTGTACCATTCCATTGGCTCGGGGAGCGAGCCGGAGCGACACAATTGAAAATACCATCAAGGTGGCAACAGATGTGGCCAAAACGGACACCCGGGAAATTGTACTCACTGGTGTAAATATCGGTGATTATGGTAAAGGAAACAGTGAAACATTCTTCGATTTAATACAACAACTGGATACCTTGAACGGAATTGACCGTATTCGGATCTCATCCATCGAACCCAACCTTCTCATCGATGAGATCATCGAATTTTGTTCATCTTCTCTAAAATTTATGCCTCATTTTCATGTGCCCCTACAATCAGGATCCAATAAGACTTTAAAGAAAATGAAACGACGATATAAACGAGAGCATTATGAGGATCGTATTAAAAAAATTAAATCTGACATCCCTCAAGCATGTATTGGTGCAGATGTGATTGTGGGCTTTCCTGGGGAAACAAAAGACGATTTTCTTGAAACATACAATTTCTTGAATGAGCTGGAGATTTCGTACCTTCATGTTTTTACTTATTCAGAACGACCCAATACTGATGCCTTTGAGATTGGTGGAGCAGTTTCAAAAGAAAAGCGTGCAGAACGAAGAAAAATGCTTCATTTCCTATCGGATAAGAAAAGACAATACTTCTGCAATCAATTCATTGGGAAGGAGCTACCAGTTCTGTTTGAAAACACGAAAAACGGAAAAACCTTTGGGCACACTGATAATTATATCCAGGTTCAGGTGGAAAGCGAGGTTAATCTTGTAAACACAATCCAAAATGTAAGATTAACTGACAACTACAACTCGATTGTTGTCTGTGACCTCATTTAAACCCCTACGTACCTGTCATCTCTGCTGATACCAAATAGATGATTCGCCTTAAGAGCCTGTCAAAATCCTTTCCGGATGGCGAGCTGTTTTCAAATGTAAATTTTACCATACAAGGAGAAATGCGGGCTGGTCTGGTCGGCCCAAATGGTTCCGGTAAGACTACCTTACTTCGTATTATGCTAGGTGAAGAGTCTCCTGATTCGGGGAATGTTCAGATAGGAAAATCCATCACGATCGGATATTTAGCACAAGAGATTACACCAGGTTCTGACCGGCAATTTTAGAAGAAGTTCTGGAAGCTTATCCGGAAGTACGAGAACTTGAAGGAAAAATCATATCTTTGACTGAAGCAATGTCTGTTAATTCAGAAAACATGGAGTTAGTGAATCAATTAGGAGAAATACAAAATCGCTTTGAAGCTTTGGACGGATGGAATTTAGAGGAAAAAGCAAAAAAAATTTTAAGTGGTCTGGGATTCAGAGACGAGCAATACACCCAAACAATGGAGACTTTTAGCGGAGGATGGAGAATGCGTGTGGCGATAGCGGCCATTTTGCTTCAGGAACCGGACATATTATTTTTAGATGAGCCAACAAACCATCTGGACCTTGAAGCTACCATCTGGCTGGAATCTTTTTTGTCTGATTGGAAAAACAGCATGGTGATGATTAGCCATGACAGGGAATTTTTGGATAGATCTGTGAATCACATTATAGAAATTGATCTGAAGAAAATCACCCTGTATCACGGCAACTATTCTAAATATAAGGAAGAGAAAGCGCTACGATTGGAACAACATCGGGCTGCATATAAAAACCAGCAGAAACAGATTAAGGATACGGAGAGATTCATCGAGCGATTTCGGTACAAAAACACAAAAGCGACTCAGGTCCAAAGCCGGGCAAAGATGTTGGAGAAAATGGAAAAAATTGAAGCTCCAACAGAAAACAATCAAGCGATGAATCTGATTCTACCCCAACCGAGCCGACCACCGTTAAATATGGCATCATGCCTAAAAGTAAATAAGAATTATGGGAATATTGAAGTGTTCAACGCAATGAATCTAACGGTACAAAGGGGACAAAAGATCGGTTTGGTAGGCCCCAACGGGGCAGGGAAATCCACTTTACTCAAATTACTTGCAGGCAAGGAAAATACAACAGGTGGTGAAATACGAATTGCTAATCGTGCGGACATAGGCTATTATGCCCAACACCAGCTTGAAACATTGAAACCCGATAAAACTGTTTTTGAGACTATTCGAGAAGTGAGTTCAGGGTGGAGTGAATCTGAGATTCGGACCTATTTAGGGAGCTTTTTATTTTCCGGTGATGAAATTGAAAAAATCGTGAAAGTATTGTCAGGCGGCGAAAAGGCACGATTGGCACTGGCACGGATGTTGGTGGAACCGTCACATTTATTATTATTGGACGAACCTACAAACCATTTGGACATGGTTACACGAAATGTGGTTGAAAAAGCGCTCTCCCAATTTACCGGTTCTATTGTCTGTATTTCACATGACCGACATTTTTTGAATAAAGTTACCAACCTGACCTGCGAAGTAGGTGGTGGTGGTATTCGGATATTTGAAGGAAATTATGAATATTATGAATGGAAAACATCTAACAATTCATCGGGAAAATCGAAAAAAGAAAGAAAGAAATCCCCATCCGCAAAAAAGCAGAAATATCAACAACGGAAAAAAACCAGAAACCGATTGGCATGGATAGAAAAACAATTAAATACCATTGAGAAAGAATTGGAAGAACAAACAAATTTTATTCAAGATCCTACCTATGCAGGTGATTTTGAGAAAATACAGAAAGCCATTGAGACCATGAACAAATTGGAAAATGAGTATTTGGAGTTGATGGAAGAACAGGAACTACTTCAGAAATAATTTTAAACTGAATCTAAAATTTATCCCATTTTATTTTTACTCAATAAGTTTAGTAGCTATATATTTTAAGGTATTTAATTACAAGTAAAATGATTTGATGAAAAAACCGAGTTAGTTTTAAAAATCGTTTTTTTCATCAGAGTTTAATGCCAACCTTACCCAAAACAATAATCATGAGATAATAACAAACAACAGTAACGGAAGAGGCAATTCCGAGACTTGGATAAAACCCAAGCCCCTTTTTTAGTAAAATCGGTAAAATGACAAAAAGCGCTAATGAAGGAATCACCAACCAGAAAATACTGGTAGAAAGATCAGTTATTTTCTCTACATTTTTTGTGTCAAAATAAAGCCAAATAAATCCCAATACAGATACAAGTGGTATGGAAGCCAGAATTCCTGCCATAAGCGAACTGCGTTTCGCAATTTCTGAAATAGCCACGACCAGTAAGGAAGTAATTAATACTTTAATTAAAGTGTAGGTCATAGTTTATTCTTTGTATTCTTCAATTGGTGGGCAGGTACAAATTAAGTTTCTATCCCCAAATGCATTGTCCACCCGTCCGACAGTAGGCCAATATTTGTGATTTTTTAACCATGGTGCTGGATAGGAAGCCTGCTGCCTTGAATATTTATGATTCCAATCATCTGAAGTCACATGTTGGGCAGTATGTGGCGCATTTTTTAGTGGATTATCATTTGCGTCTGATTTTCCGCTAACCACATGCATAATTTCTTTTTTGATGGAGATCATTGAGTTACAAAATTTATCAAGCTCTACTTTTGTTTCACTTTCAGTAGGTTCGATCATGAGAGTTCCAGGAACAGGAAAAGACATAGTAGGGGCATGAAATCCATAGTCCATTAGACGCTTTGCTACATCTTCATCGGATATCCCTGATTTCTTTTTCAAATCCCTAAGGTCAATAATAAATTCATGGGCAATAAATCCGCTGATTCCCCGATATAAAATTGGGTAATGGTCTTTCAGTATTTTTGCCATGTAATTTGCATTTAGAATAGCAACTTGAGTTGCTTTTTTGAGTCCATCCCCCCCCATCATTGCTATGTATGCCCAGGAGACTGGTAAAATGCTGCTGCTCCCAAAGGGCGCCGAAGACACAGCATGAATAGCCTGACTGCCTCCCACTTCAATTTGAGAATGTCCGGGGAGAAAAGGAGTTAAATGAGATTTACAAACAATAGGTCCCATTCCTGGGCCACCACCACCATGTGGAATACAAAAGGTTTTATGAAGATTAATATGCATTACATCACTGCCAAATTTTCCTGGTTTACATAATCCCAACATGGCATTTAGATTAGCTCCGTCCAGATAAACCTGACCACCATGTGAGTGAACAATTTCGCAGATTTCTTTTATTGTATGTTCAAAAACACCGTGAGTAGATGGGTAAGTGATCATTATTGCTGCCAGATTTTCCGAATGGAGTTCAACTTTTTCTTTTAAATCATCCTTGGAAATATTTCCGTGTTTATCGCATAAGATTACTACAACTTTCATCCCCGCCATGATTGCCGATGCAGGATTTGTACCATGTGCAGAAGAAGGAATTAAACATATATTTCTATGGCCATGTCCATTATTTTTATGAAAAGAACGAATCACCAAAAGACCGGTATATTCTCCTTGGGCCCCGGAATTTGGCTGAAGGGAAATATCATCAAATCCCGTGGATTCCACCAGCCAAATTCCGAGTTCATTAATGAGTTCTTGATAACCTTTTGTCTGATTTTTAGGCGCAAACGGATGAATATTTCCAAATTCCGGCCAGGTGACCGCTTCCATCTCGTTGGTAGCATTCAGTTTCATTGTACAGGAGCCCAGCGGTATCATGCTTGAATTAAGGGAAAGATCTTTTGATTCCAAGCGATGCATATACCGTAGCATTTCTGTTTCGGATTGGTATAAATGAAATACGGGATGCTCTAAGAATGATGAAATTCTAATGAGCTTTGAAGGAATAGTTTTACCGGAATTTTCCTTTAATTCAACATCAAAAACGGAAAGCAACTTTTTTATATGAGATTCAGTTATTGTTTCATCTAGGGAAATACCTATTGTACCGTCATTATAATCCCGTAGGTTTAATTTTAGTTTTTCTGCTTTTTCTTTCCAACCGGATTTACTTTTGAATCGTATTGTATCGAAAAAATAATCATGGACAAGTTTATACCCACCCTTTTTTAGTGAGTCAGCTAACTTTGCTGTGAGTTTATTTACCCTTTTTGCAATTTCCTTCAATCCATCCGGTCCGTGATAAACAGCATACATCCCGGACATAATTGCTAAAAGAACTTGAGCAGTACAAATATTGGATGTGGCTTTTTCTCGACGGATATGTTGCTCTCTGGTTTGTAATGCCATTCTAAGAGCGGAATTTCCATGGGAATCCCGCGATATTCCTATAATTCGTCCAGGTATTTTTCGGTTAAATTTTTCTGTAGTTGTAAAGAAAGCAGCATGGGGACCACCGTATCCCATGGGGACACCAAACCGTTGCGCATTCCCTACGGTTACATCGGCACCCATCTCTCCCGGAGGTTTTAATACGGTGAGAGCCAGAAGATCTGTAGCCATACAAATATAAGACCCATTTTTGTGAGCGCTATTGCACAATCCTGAGAAATCTTCAATAGCTCCTTCTGTATTAGGATATTGCACCAATGCTCCAAAAACTGTTTTGTCAAATGAAAAACTGTCATGATGAGAAATAAACAAGGAAATTCCCAGAGGTTCTGCACGGGTTTTTAGAACATCAATGGTTTGTGGATGGCAACCATTAGAAACAAGAAATCTTATTTTGTTTGAATCTTTGGTTGCGTTGAAAAACATAAGCATAGCTTCTGCCGCTGCCGTTGCTTCATCCAACAGGGAAGAATTTGCTATTGGTAAACCGGTTAGATCAGAAACCATAGTTTGAAAGTTCAGTAAAGCTTCCAACCTTCCCTGACTGATCTCTGCTTGGTAGGGAGTGTATTGAGTATACCATCCGGGGTTTTCAAGAATATTTCGTTTAATGACGCCGGGAGTGACTGTTCCATAGTATCCCATTCCAATATATGAACGGTAAATAGAATTTCGACTTGCTAACTTATAAAGGCGTTTTTTAGTTTCCGTTTCTGACAATGCTTTCGGAAGGTTCAGGGATGAATTGCAATGAATATTTTCAGGGACAATTGTGTTAGTTAAATAATTAAGAGACGTAAATTTTAATTCATTCAACATAGATTGAATTTCGTTTTCTTTCGAACCAATATGTCTATTTACAAATGCAGAAGCGGGTTTTTTTAATGAGTTCATTAAAGAGTCAAGAATTAAAATTCAGGTAAAAATTAAGTACTAAAATTAACAATGGAAAATACCACAATTAACTATGATTGTTTTTGAGATATAATAAATGATTTAAATTAGTCCCTCTATTTTTAGGAATATTTGGATTATTTAATAAAGGGAAGAAATTGATACATTGATTTATAGGAGGATTGAATAATTGAAAGTTAACTATAAGAAGAAATTTCAGTCATACACTTTGGTATTTTATGCACCAATTATCAGGTGCATTTTTTATTTTACATAATAAAGGAAAACAATGAATTCTATTCACCAATTAAAAGACCTTCAAAACATAGATAATAATCTTTCAGAGATTCGCAGCTATCTGGGTGATTTGCCAGTGAAAGTGGAGGAACTTAAATCTAAAGAAACTCAGCTAACCAGTGAATTAGAAAAAGGGAAGGAACGTTTAAAACATATTGAAGTAGAATTAAATAAAATTGAAGTAGAAATTACCGCTGCAAAAGAAAAAATTGATTCCTTGAAGAATCAATTGTTTAAAGTAGGAAACAATCGACAATATGATGCTATTATGGCTGAGATTGATCATTTGAAAGAATCTGTGGATCAAATGGAAACCAAAGATCTTGAATTGATGGAAGAAAAAAGCCAATTAAAAGAAAAAGTTAAAACACAAGAAGAGAATTTGGATGAATTAACATCGGATTTATCAACCAGAATAGATAAGCTTGAATCAACTATAGCTGAGTCTGGGGACAGAAAGAAAGAATTAGAAAAAGAAAGAAATAACAGACGGGAAGAAATCCCCCAATCATTATTAAGCCGTTATGACCGTATTCTAAAAGCAAAAAAAGGATTAGCTGTTGTTGCGGTGGATGAGAGAACATGTGAAGGGTGCGGCTCTGCTATTCCACCACAAATTATATCCTTTGTTAAAGCAAAATCCAATTTATATAATTGTGATGTTTGCGGTCGGTTTTTATTCTGGGAAGAAAAACAGCTTAAAATAAAAAATTGAGTCGGTCGGATGGTTACCCTGACACGGGCGTTAGGGAGGAAAGTCCGAGCACCGCAGGACAGGGTGCCCCATAACAAGAGGAGTCCGCAAGGATATGGAAAGTGCAGCAGAAAACAGACCGCCCCGACACTTGAGTCGAGGTAAGGGTGAAAAGGAGGTGTAAGAGACCCCCAGTCCTTATAGCAATATTAGGAGCTTGCAAACCCCACCTGGTGCAAGATCGAATAGGCTTCAAGGTGTGATCCGCATCATTGTTTTTACAACAGAAGAAGCGGGTAGATTGCATGATCCCGACGGAAACGCCGGGACAAGGTGAATGACTATCAATCGGGTTTCATAAAGATTCCTGAGAACAGAACTCGGCTTACAGACCGACTCAATCTTAATAAAATGAATTGGAAAACATTAAATCCTCCGCTCTGTCACGTTCAAAGACTGGAAAAAGAGTTCTCCTGTTCAAAAATAGTTTCCAGGGTGATTTATCCCCAACGGCTATATTTGATGGAGAATTGATTTTATTGGATCTTAATGGAAGGGTTATATATTTTTTAGATAAGTTATGTCCCAATGGGCTTATGAATATGAGACCAAATTATTCCATTAGAAACATGCATGTAAAAGGAGCTCCAAAAGTGCTTGGTTCTGGTGGGGGTCATCATAAATTTTCAGTAAAATAAAACGGCAGGACTTATTCGGTGGTTGCATTTAATATATCTCAATGTCATGAAAAATTGATTTGCGGTACTCCTTTGGATATTGTTATAATAGATGAAAACGAATGGAGAGGAAATAATACCATTTAGTTAAACGTCAGGGATATTATTTTTCACAAATGAACAGAGCAAATATTGCAGGAATAGGTTACAGTGTACCAGATAGAATTGTAAAAAACTCTGAATTGGAAAAATATATGGACACATCAGATGAGTGGATTCAAAGCCGTAGCGGGATTAAGGAACGTCGGTGGGTAGAGCCGGGTACAGGAACATCTGACTTAGCCATAGATGCTTCAAAAAAAGCGATTCAAATGGCAGATATTGACCCGAAAACCATAGATTTAATTATTGTTGGGTCCTTAACATCAGATTATTTTTTCCCCGGAGTTAGCGCTCAGGTTCAGGATGCGTTGGAAATAAATCCTATTGGAGCTTTCGATGTAAAAGCTGCCTGCTCCGCTTTTATTTATTCTCTATCTATTGGAGATCAGTTTATTCAAACCGGCAAATTTCAAACCGTGTTAGTTATTGGTGCTGAAGTTCAGTCTACTGCGTTGGATATGTCAACAAAGGGACGGGATACAGCAGTATTGTTTGCTGATGGTGCTGGAGCTGTAATACTGAAAACTAATGACGGTGATTCAGGTATTCTATCAACACATCTTCATTGCCAAGGGAAATTTTTAAAAGAGCTATGGTGTGAAGGACCTACGTCAAGGGAAAATCCCAGATTATCTGTTGATATGTTGAAAGAAGGGCGTCATTTTCCTTATATGAACGGAAGAGAAGTGTTTAAAAATGCAGTGCGACGATTTCCGGAAGTTATTCAGGAAGCATTGGAGGCAAACGATTTATCTATTGATGATATTTCTCTTATTATTCCACATCAGGCAAATGAGCGGATTACAACAGCAGTAAGAAAAAAATTAGGAATTGAAAAAAGTAAAATATTCAGTAATATTCACAAATTTGGGAATACAACCGGTGCTTCCATTCCCATTGCATTGTGTGATGCATATGAACAAGGTAAAATTTTAGAAAAAGATATTATTATATTAGCTGCATTCGGCGCAGGATTCACATGGGCATCTGCTGCAATTCGATGGTGAAAAAGGAGTAGAATGAAAGAGGGTTATTTTGGATAAATTATTTTTTTCTGATGAACATGAAATGCTAAGGGATATGGTTCGGAATTTCGCAGAAAATGAGGTGGAACCACTGGTAAGGGAAATGGACGAAAAAGAAGCCATCCCGATAGATATAATTAATAAAATGGGAGAACTTGGAATAATGGGGATCCCTGTCCCGGGAAAATATGGAGGGGCCGGAATGGACACAGTTGCTTATGCAACAGCAATCATGGAATTAGCAAAAGTGGATGCCTCCGTTGCCATCACTGTAGCGGCGCACACATCACTAGGGACCATGCCTATCGTATTAGCGGGAACTGAAAAACAAAAAATGAAATATGTTCCTGATCTTGCCTCAGGGAAAGTTTTGGGAGCATTTGGATTGACCGAACCGGGATCAGGTAGCGATGCAGGTGCCACAATTACCACTGCCGAGAAAAATGGAGATGAATATATAATAAATGGAAGCAAAATATTTATAACAAATGCCGGAATATCCGGCTATTTAAACCTTACAGCACAAATAATTGAGGATGGGCAACAAATTGGAGTGGGAGCCTTTATTACAGAAGCAAATAACCCCGGACTTACCATCGCACCGAAAGAGAAGAAAATGGGATGGCGTGCCAGTGATACACGTCAATTATTTTTTAAAGATATGTGTATTCCGGAAGAGAATATGATTGGAGCTCCCAAGGATGGATTTAAGACCTTTTTAAAAACATTAACAGGAGGCAGAATTTCGATTGGCGCTCTGTCCGTTGGAACAGCAGAAGGTGCCTATTTAAAAGCATTGAACTATGCATGTGAACGGGAAGCTTTTGGAAAGAAAATACATCAATTTCAGCCTGTGGGATTTAAATTAGCAGATATGGCAACAAAAATTGAGGCAGCAAAACTGCTTGTGTACCATTCGGCATGGATGAAAGACAACGGCGAAAATGTAATACAGGAAGCCGCAATGGCTAAACTATTTGCTAGTGAATGCGCTATGGACATTACCACTGATGCCATTCAGATTCATGGGGGATATGGTTATGTAAAAGAATATGATGTAGAACGATATTTCCGTGATGCGAAAGTCTTGGAAATTGGGGAAGGAACCAGCGAAATCCAGAGACTTATCATTTCCAGAGAAATAGTAAAAAGTGTTAAAAAAATCTAAGGCAAAATACGGCCATCCATCTTTGTTCGAAAAAGGAGTTATGTTTCTTAATAATTTTTGGCGTCAAGTTATTATTCTTTCCAGTTTGGTTATCTTGGCATCTTTGTTTTTCCCTAGTGGTGAATCATTAAAATATTCTTATCAATTAAATGATATTCCAAGAGAACCAATCATTGCACCCTTCACTTTTCCCATCCTTAAATCAGAAGAAAAACTGAAAACGGATTTGGAAGAAGCCCTGAGCTCTGAACCATTTGTATTTAAGCGAAACAAAGAATTAGTAAAAAAATGGACGAACAGTCTTGAAAATTTTTTTCTTCTTTCTGAAGATATAAGACAAACCAAAGATCAATGCCTTCAGTCTAAAGATTTAATTTACCGTTACAGGTATGATGCAAATTATGAAATGATATTATCGGATTATAAGACAGACAGTACAAAACTGTCTCAATTGGTATTAGATATAGAGAATAAATATCCGGTTTCAGTACAGGAAACACCCTGGTCTTCGTTTTTGGATGTGGAGTATCAATCAGGTATTCAATACGATTTGAATGAATTTGAAACGATAATTATCCAAATTTGTAGGAACCGGTGGGCAGAGGGAATTTATGATATTCCGAGGACCGACATTATCAGTGAAAAAATAATGATGATTCATCAAGACGAAGTTCCGTTTATGGCGAATCCTGATGAATACCATGATTTGGAATCGGCTTGGATAAGGGCAAAACAGGAATTGACCCAATCCTATGCAAAGACAGATGAAGATCAATACACTACTGGGTATGCTCTTATTGTTGAATTTATGAAACCTAATCTCATTTATGATAAAGAAACTACAGAAAGACGGCAGCAGTCAAGACTAAGTAAAGTTTCACGATTTCAGGGAACTATTTTGAAAGATGAAAGAATTGTGGATGCTAATGAACGTATTATTGAGGACGTATTGTTAACACTTGCATCACTTGCAAACGCTATTGATGAAAAAGAAGGGAAAAAGACAGGATTACAAGCATTCTTCAGTTATTTAGGTAGGCTGATTGTCATTGGAGCCATCATTTCATTTACCTTCACATTTATAGGTGTTTATCGGATGCCGATTTTTCAGGAATGGAAAATGATTTTTCTCATTGCTCTAGTTTTTTTAGTTGAATTGGTTCTGGTATATCTATTAGTGATACAACTGGGATTTTCACCTTATTTTCTATTTCTTACCGTATTAGCAATGACTCTCACTATATTATTTGATGCCAGAATTGGGTTTATGGGTACTACATCAATGGCAATTCTTAATGCAGTGATGATTGGCAATAATCTTGATTTCATTATTATAGGGATGACGTTATCCAGTATAGCAATGTATAATGTGAGAGAATTGCGCACACGAGCTAAGGTTTTTACAACGATTTTTTCCCTTCTTTTTATCAGTTTTGTGATTTTGATTGGTTTAGGGTTTTTCAAGGGGAATCCCTGGTCAGCCATTTGGATTGATTTATTGCCTCTATTAATCACCAGTGTATTGGCTCCAGTTGTTACGTATGGTTTAATAGGATTATTGGAGATTCCCTTTGATATTACAACGGACCTTACATTGATTGAACTTTTAGATTTTGAACACCCCCTGCTTAAACGATTACAACAGGAAGCCAATGGAACGTTTAATCACAGCATTGTCGTTGGGAATTTGGCTGAAGCATGTGCAAATGCCATCGGAGCCCACTCACTACTGTGCAGGGTAGGAGCTTATTATCATGACGTGGGCAAAATGGTGCGCCCTGAATATTTTATTGAAAATCAATTCACTGGGGAAAACAAACACGATACCCTTACTTATGTAATGAGCGCAAAAACTATCAAAAACCATGTAAAGGAAGGATTAGAATTGGCACGTGAATATAAAGTCCCAAAAATCGTGAGAGATTTTATTCCTATGCATCATGGGACAACACGAGTAGAATATTTTTACAGGAAGGCTTTAGAAAATGCCGAGGATCCGGTAAAAGTTGACAAAAAAGCGTTCCAATATCCAGGACCTAAACCCAATACTAAAGAGACAGGAATCCTTATGCTTTGTGAAGCAATAGAAGCGGCAGTAAGATCATTGAAAAACCCGGATATCATAAAAATTGAAGCCATGATTAATAAAATAATAAAATACCGTATTGATGAAGGTCAGTTGGATAAATGTCCTTTGACACTGGATGAATTGAGGAAAATAAAAGGAACGGTGGACGGCAATACTGGGATGCTTCCGGTTTTGAGAGGGATTTATCATATTAGAATAGAATATCCTGATTCTGAAAAAGAAAAAAGTGAAAAATCCCAGCAATTGTGATTCAATTACAAATTGAAACAGATCCTGAACTTATTTCTCCTGTAAAAGATATTTGTTCTGCTATTCTGAAAAACGTGTTTACTGATCAAGAGATTACTGATGCAGATATTACACTTATTTTTGTGAAAGACGAATTATTAGCACAGTTTAAAAAAAAGTATTTTGGGAAAAATCACCTAACTGATGTAATCACATTTCGCTTGAATGATGAATCAGAACAACAGATTGAAGGGGAAATTTATATAAGCCTTCCCAGAGCAAAAGAAAATGCCTTAAAATTTGATGTACCTTTTGAAAAAGAAATCGCCAGACTGATTATTCATGGATCACTTCATCTGATTGGATATACAGATGACACTTCAGGTTCAAAGAATGAAATGACACACCTAGAAGACCGATATCTTGAAACTACAATTTGGAACAACATTTTAAATTCCACAAAAGAAATGATAAATGAATAAAGAAAATACAGAAAAACCATTCACTAAATTATTAAATATTGTCAGTCAGTTAAGAGGTCCGGATGGATGTCCTTGGGATAAAGAGCAGACCCACAAATCGCTCCTCCCCTATTTTCTTGAAGAAGCTTATGAAGTAATCGAAGGAGTGGAAGCTGGAGATATGAACTCGTTAAAAGAAGAATTAGGTGATGTCCTGCTTCATGTTGTTTTTCAGGCAGATATCGCTCAAAAAAACAGTGAGTTCACAATTGAAGATTCATTGAATCATGTGAATGAAAAACTGGTTCGCCGTCACCCCCATGTGTTTGGGGACAAGAAAGCGGACGCAGCGTTTCATGCCAAACAGAACTGGGAGTCCGCCAAGCATAAAGAGAAAAAACGAAAGTCCAGACTGGATGGTGTTCCCGAGACGCTTCCGGCATTAACCAGAGCTCAACGCCTTCAAGAAAAAGCAAGCTATACGGGCTTTGATTGGGAAAATATTGAACAGGTTTGGGGGAAAATTAATGAAGAAATTCAGGAACTGAAAGAAGCGCAAACCGATGGTATTAAAAAACATATTGAAGAAGAAATTGGTGATGTTATTTTTTCCATTGTGAACTTAGCACGGTTTCTAAATATTTCAGCGGAATTTGCATTGAGGAAAACAAACAAAAAATTTACAACACGGTTTAAGGCAGTAGAAGATGAATTGAAAAATAGGGGGAAGACGGTTGAAGATTCTAATTTGGAGGAAATGGATACAATCTGGAATGAAGTAAAAAAATAGCTTCAATCCAAACAATCAAACCACGGTCCTGCTTCTATATCCCTATAAAAATATTTTTTATCTTCTTTTTCTTCTATGAGAAGACCTTCTTTTTTAGCTTTCCCCCACCATTTTTTACATGTGTTTTTATTTCCTAAAGCTGCGTTGGCACGCGCTAAACATTCATAAGTATAGGCAAGATCAAAGTCTTTGAACCCATATTTTTTTGTCAGGACCATTGTCTTTTCAGCATGGGATAATGCTTTTTCTCCTTTTCCTAATACGGCAAGCACCCTAGAAATCATCCACTCTCCTCTTTGTTCATTTATGTGTTGAAACTTCGGAGATTTTTTCCAATGATATAGAGATGCTTTAGCAAACATGACCATCCTCAAATCATCCTGTCCTGACCGTTCTTTTTTATCCAGTAAATTCCAAGTCTCATTATTCATTTCAATACCCATGTAATGGTGCATTTTTTGGTCATTTGTATAATCGTTCATTTGCCCCCCCTTTTTAAGTAATATTGAAGAAATAAGAAATTTAAATTATTTTCCGCCTCATATTATTCTCCTTGAATTGTTGCCACTAGATTCCTGCTTCCCCCATGATTGCGGTGCTCACAAAGATAAATACCCTGCCAGGTTCCTAAAACTAAATTTCCGTTTAAAATTGGGACGGTAACTGAAGAACCTAAAATGGATGCCTTTATGTGCGCCGGCATGTCATCAGGGCCTTCGAATGTATGTTTGTAGTAAGATTGATTTTCCGGTACCAACTGGTTAAAATGCGATTCAAAATCCGTTCTGACAGTTGGATCAGCATCT
>CESY01004154.1_pt1 | contig 18639 bp, 25 predicted proteins | sample 531201 | NCBI WGS metagenome assembly CESY01 (sample SAMEA2622048, study PRJEB7988) | marine metagenome | biome: marine biome (ENVO:00000447); feature: mesopelagic zone (ENVO:00000213); material: "saline water (ENVO:00002010), including plankton (ENVO:xxxxxxxx)" | depth 488 m | reverse complement strand
ACCTGAACCAGCACCTGCACCAGCACCTGAACCAGCACCTGCACCTGTAGAAGGAGAAATTGACGAAAAAGTTGTTTTAGGAGCTATTGATCTGGTACAAGGACTTTCAGAATTACCTATAGATGATCCTGCACCTATTGGACAACTTATTACCATTCAAACAAACATTACAAACATTACAGATGAACCATTGACCTTTTCTTGGATGGCAACCGTAATTGACGTAGCTACCGGAGACGTAGTCGCTCAAACATTTGCTTTCCAGATTAATCTTGATTCAGATGAAAGTAGACGAGTTGGTAACAGTTGGAATCCTGATTCTGCAGGACAGTTTAGAATTGAAGCTGTTGCTGTAAACAATCTAACAGACCGAGATCCAATTTCACTGACCCAAACCAAAATAATTAATATTTCATAGTTGTTTTATCTTATTTGTAATGAACGTAATAACTAAAGAGATTATTCTCAAAACAAAAGGAGAGAATGATATGATTGATTTATCCGATGATATAGCTAAAGAATTACAATCCACAAAACTTCAAGACGGTATTGTTACAATCTTTACTAGACATTCTACTGGTGCTATTACTACTATTGAATTTGAACCTGGTCTTCAGAAAGATTTTCCTAATATGTTAAAACGATTGGCACCTGACGATATTTTTTATGAACATGAAAATACTTGGCATGATGGTAATGGACGTTCTCATGTTAAGGCATCATTAATAGGATCTAGTATAACTGTTCCATTTCAAAAACAAAAATTACTTTTAGGTACTTGGCAACATGTTATCTTTTTAGAATGTGATATTAAAGGACGTGATCGTAAAATAATTTTCCAAATTATGGGAACCTGATTTTAATTACTATTTTTTAATAATTCTTTTGAAGCAACTTCTGGAGAAATTTTATTGATACGAATACCGGAAGATATTTCCAATCCAGTTTCTATTGTTATTCTTGGGTATACTTCAATATGCCAATGAACTTGTTTTGATGTTTTCTTTTCCGGTGATGTGTGAATGACTAAGTTGAATGATATATTGCCTAATGTTTTAGTTAATGCGTTTAGACTATTGTGAAGTACCTCTGATAATTCAGAAATTTCTTTTTGTGTAGATTTTAGAAAACTTACCTTATGTTGACGCGGAAATATCCAATATTCATATGGATATATTGAAGCCCATGGAGAAAATACTACAAAATCTTTAGTTTTTGAAATTAATCTTGGTCCTTTTTCCTCTTCTTTAATAATCTCACACATTGGACAAATTCCTTTTTCACGTAAGGGTTTCTGCATGAATTTTGATTCTGCTTCAATTATTGGAGGGACTGTTGGTAAACTAACGATTTGTAAATGTGGATGTTCTATATTTGAACCAGCATCTTTTCCATGATTCATATATATTGATACATATGCGACATTTTTTTGTGAATATAACCATCTTACTTTATCTTGTACTGTTGTTAAAACATTTGTCCATTGATCTCCATCAATGTCAGAAATATTTATTGTATGTTTTTGACTTAATACAACAATATAGTGGTGCCCTGAAGCAGGTTCACTGTATTGTGGATGTTCACTATATTTCTTCTCTAAATTTGGGCTAACTATTGCTTTATTACTAGGAAAGACACGTACAGTCCAATTTTTTACATAGTTGTCAGGTTGATCAGATAGTTTTGCTAACGTCCCTAATTTCGCCACTAAAACTGGATCAGCAAGTTCTGTTAAACTTTCATTTCCAGGACAATAAGAACAATTTTTATTTTTAACAATTTTTTTTAATTTATTTATTTTTCCCAATTTTTCATTTGTAATAAAAACAATTTTGTCTGAAAAATAATCTTTACGGATTTTTGACAAATTATTGTTCTCCACACATAATTTAACTAATTTCTAGCATCTTATTTATTGGATTAATTGCCTTTTTTGCAATTTCCTCTGGTACTTTTACTTGATACACTTCCTCATTTAATGACTTGTATAATTTTTCTACAGTAATTTTTTTCATATATTCACATATTGCATTGTCCTTTAGTGGACGAAATTTTTTTCCAGGATTATTTTTTTGTAATTGATATATAATTCCTGTTTCTGTTGCTACAATAAATTCCTTTGAAGCTGATTTTTTTGTATATTCAACCATTCCACCTGTAGATAAAATTTTTGTTTTATTATCTGATATATCTCCATTAACCATATCGTACATTACATTTGATACACACCCACATTCTGGATGTATTAAGAGATCTGCGTTTGGATATTCATCACGAATATTATTAACTTTTTCAGCAGTAAGTTGCGCATGTACGTGGCACTCTCCTGGCCAAATATGCATTTTTCTTCCAGTCATTTTTTCTATATATGCACCTAAAAACAGATCTGGTAAAAACAAAATTTCTTTGTTTGTAGGAATTGATTCAATAATTTTAATTGCATTTGACGATGTACAACAATAATCACTTTCAGCTTTTATCCTTGCGGATGTGTTAATGTATGAAACTACTACTGCTTCTGGATGTTTTCCTTTCCATTCATGTAATTGTTCTACATTAATTGTTTCTGCTAAAGAACAACCAGCTTCTAAATCAGGAATTAATATTGTTTTTTTAGGGGCTAAAATTGATACTGTTTCTGCCATGAAATGAACTCCACAAAACACAATTAAATTATTGTCGGCGTTTCGAGCTTGTATTGATAGTTCAAGTGAATCTCCTACAAAATTTGCTAAATCCTGAATTTCAGGTATTTGATAATTATGTGACAAAATTAATGCATTTTTTTTAGAGCGCAAGCTATTAATTGAATCTTGAAAATTTACTTTTGTTGAGATTATTTGGGTTATTTGTTATCAACTTCCAATTAATTATACAAATATGAAGGACTAGTTCGCTTGTTTTATATTTTGTGTGTTGTTTCTAATAGAGTGTAATAATTGGATTCAGAAATAGAGAGATTTCTTAAAGAGGATATAGCTGACGGAGATATAACATCAGATTTGTTTATAAATGCAAATGAAACGTCTAATGCGGAGATAATATGTAGGGAGTCTGGTATTCTTTCTGGCAAGAATGAACTTACACAAATATTCAATCATTTCATGATCGAATCAGATTGGCTTTACAAAGATGGTGATGAAATTCTTAAAGATTCTAGTGTTGTAACTCTTAAAGGTTTTTCTAAATCTCTTTTACTATCTGAACGAGTTTCCCTAAATTTATTAGGTCATATGAGTGGTATTGCTACTGCAACTCGTAACGCTGTAGACATTGTAAAAAATATAAACAAGTACACAAATATTTCTGCTACCAGGAAAACACTTCCTGGACTTCGTAAATTTGAAAAATATTCAGTTACAGTTGGTGGTGGTCTACCACACAGAAATAATCTACAAGAAATGATTTTAATTAAAGATAATCATATTAAACTAATTTCTAATTTAGGCGATAATATACAATCCGTTCGTAATCAAATTGGTTCTACTAAAAAGATTGAACTTGAAGTGGATTCCCTAGATTCTGCTTTACGAGCTATTGATTATGCAGTTGATATTATATTACTTGATAACATGTCAATTGACGATATTAAAAAATTTGTAAATATACTAAAATCACATCCTACAAAACAAATTATTACAGAAGCCTCTGGAGGAATTGATTTTTCTAATCTAAAATCTTATGCATCAACAGGAGTTGATGTTATATCGATGGGATGTTTAACTCATTCCAGTAAATCATTAGATTTCTCTTTTAAGATAAGCTAACTTGATTGTATACGATATTTTATTATAGTTAATAATAACGAACCTAATATTCCCACTGCTAAGAAAGACCCAATAAATATATCAGTTATTCCTATAATGATGGGTAAATTAAAAAGATAAGCTATATACACGCCGACAATTATTGAAATAATAATAATCTGACAACCTATACCTACAATGAACGGAAATCTGTTATTTTTACATAATTTCCATGCAACAAATGTCGCAATTAAATTTGCAAATGTTCCTCCTATGATATCAATAAATCCCAATCCCCCATACATGTTTGCAACAATTGTACCTAGAGATAATCCAATTATTGCAGGTATTCCAAAAATAATCGAAAGTGGTAATAATGAATCCGCAATTCTAATTTGTACTGGTAAAAAACTAAATGGAGCTAAAAAAACTACTCCAATTGCATATAATGCTGCAAATATTGAGATTAACGATATTTCTTTTGAATTCATTTTTACATCTTCTAACCGGGATTTGTATAGCGGAACGGACAGAGATGTTCTGCTCACCCGCTTTAGTGATTTAATTATTTTCTAAATATAAAAAGTTATTTTTATCTATTATCAATTCTTGGCGCAAGATAAAAATTAATAAATCCTCCAGATTCTCCTAATTTGAATTCCATTTTAAATGGCATTCCTTCGGAATATTCTGCTGTAATTGTTTCTGATGATGAACCAATTGCCTTTAAGATACTAATTAAATATTGTAAACTGTATGTTGATTTACTTTCCTTTTTGGAAGTTAATTCATTAATCCCTTTATCTTCTTTATTCAACGTAATAGCAGCTTTACCTGAATCACCATTTCCGCTAAATGTAATTTGATCTTGTGTTGTTTCAATTGTTATGTGATCTGCGACTGCATCGACATCAATTAGAGTATTGTCAAATATACTTTTGTCCATGTGAATTTTGGAATCTAGATCTAATTTGGGTACTTGTTGAGGTACATATGAACTTTCAATCAACCTGATCTGAAATTTCTTTTTATAACCATTTTCTATGTTAACTGCCATGTATTCATCATTTTCAGCTGATATTGAGATACTATTATTTTGGTTTGCACGCTTGATTAGCTTAGATAATTCTTCAATTCTTAATGTCAATTTAAATGGTTTATCACATTCATATTTTTCGAACGAAGCATTTGGCCAATTTAAATCAACCATGGCAACATGCGATGGGTCCATAGCTCTGAATTGAATTCCTTCTACTGTTGCTTCGAAACTAGCTTCTTCTACCAGTGTTGAAATTACATTTGTTATTAATTTCCATTCTGTTGAAGATTTTGTTTTTGCCAGAAAGCCCATTTTTTAGTTCACGTAATAATATATTTCCGTTAGTATTATCATTTTCCTACGAATATTCTCTCCATGTATGTTCACATTTAACACAACGATAGAATCTTGTAGCAGGTTCATCTCCACTTCTAGTCTGTCTTTGCCAAGAATATGCTTCTTCGTTTCCACACTTTGAACAATTTTCTTTTTCTATTGGTAATGTCTGAATTTCATTTTCTTCTAATACTTGTATCTTACTATCACTTTTTTCCTCTTGTATAGATTTAAAAACAGATGTTGATTCTAAAGAAAGACCACAACTCATACAAGCTGTTATTTTTTGATTAGTGTCGTCTTCTCCAATAATTTTTTCAGGAAATTTTTTTGTATATACTTCTCTTGTCATAGGCATTACTCTTCCTCCACAAGTTTTACAGAATTGCAAACTTTATTCACCGGTTAACACGAAAAAATTATTTCTTTATTGATTTATTAATTTTTTCGGATAATTCGTTTGCTACTTTTGTTGCTGCATTTCCACTTTTAATTACTTGTTGTATGGGGTTTTCTTTTTTTGTTTCTACTTGGACATTGAATTTATTGATTAATGGATGTGGCTTTACTACCCCTGCAAATGCAGTTTCTTTATCCTCAATTAATTCCTTCCTTAAAATTTGTCCTAATGCTATGTCTTCATTTTCTATTTCAATTTTGACTCGGAACTTCTTTTTATTAATTTTTACTTGCAATTTTATCTATTTCCTTTAATAATTCCAACTATTCAAAGTTTATCCTTTAATTTAGGATAAGATCCTAATACTTTTATCGCACTTCCTGTACTTTCTAGTCCTTTAATTGCGTCCTGACAAATTTTCTCGTCAATATGACCTTCAAAATCTAAATAAAAGTTGTATTCCCATGCTTTTTTTCTAGTGGGATGTGATTCAATTTTCGTTAAGTTAATACTACGTTTGGCAAATTCATCCAATGCTTTGTGTAGTGCTCCTGAAACATGACCTGCTGAAAAGATTATTGATGTTTTATCGTTTCCTGTCGGCTTAGTTTCCTTTTTTGATAAACAAACGAATCTGGTAATGTTATCTTTGTGATCTTGTATGTTTTCATCAATTATTTGCATATCATATAATATTGCAGTTTCTTTACTGGCTATTGCCGCTGCATTTTTTATATCCTTCTCTTTGATCATCTTTACACTTCCTGCAGTATCATATGTCGAAACTGCATCTCTGTTGTATTTTCTTAAATAATTACTGCATTGACCTAATGCTTGAGTATGAGAATATACTATGTTTATATCATCTTTCTTGACATTGTGGTGAGTAATGAGACAATGATTAACTTTTACATTAATTTCACCAACTACTGATATAGATGAATTTAAGAGCAAGTCATATGTTTCATTTACACTTCCTTCTATTGAATTTTCAATTGGCACAATTGCAAATTCAATTTTGTTATTTTCTACAGCATAAAATACATCAGAAAACGATGTATATGATTTGTTATTGGATTTGGAAAAATATAACTGAACTGCTTTTTCACTATATGAACCCTTTTCTCCCTGAAACCCAACACTGGGTAAATTATTTACCAAAATAATTTAATATACCTCAGTTAACCAATTATTATATTTCTCATTATTTCCGATGACAATTTCCGCATAAGAATCTCTAATTTTCTTCGTTATTTCTCCGATTTTACCTGTTCCTATTTTTCTGTTATCTATTTCAACAATTGCTGTTACTTCTGCAGCAGTTCCACTAAAGAAAACTTCATCCGCTTGATAAAGTTCAACTCTAGATACATCTCTTTCCTTGATTTCCATACCCATGTCCTGAGCTATTTTCATAATAGAGCCTCTAGTTATTCCGACAAGAATTGACGCAGACGTAGGAGGTGTTACAATTTCCCCATTTTTTATAACAAAAATATTTTCTCCTGTACCTTCACTAACCGACGATTTAGTATCTAATAATATGGCATCATCAAAACCTGCTCTTAACGCATCTAATTTTGCCATTACTGAGTTTAGATAATTTCCACTCGCTTTTGCCTGTGGAGGCATTGATTCATCGGAAATTCTTTTCCAATTTGATATACATACTTTAATTTCTGGATTAGTGAAATATTTTCCAAATGGAAATGCAGCTATTGCAACATTAATTGGAAACCCTGTGAAATTTAATCCAATACCGCCATATCCAACATAAACTATAGGTCTGATGTATGAAGATTCTTTTAGTTGATTTTTCTTTAACAATCCTAATATTGCTTTTTCTAAATCATCCACAGAAAATTTATGTTCTAATGGTAATATTTTACAAGATTCTACTAGACGTTCTAGGTGCTCTTTTAATCTAAAAACCAATAAATTATCTTCTGATGGGTACGCTCTTATTCCTTCAAACACTGCTGTTCCATAATGCATTGCATGGGTTAAAATTGGTACATTAGCATCTTTCCAATTAACGTATTTACCATCCATCCACACATAATCTGGTTCTTGAATTGCCATAATCTATCTCCCGGTTAGATATAAAACTCTATAAAAACTTTAAAAACAAAGCTCCTATTATTCGAAATCTGATGATAGTTTTTTAAATCTAAACAATCCACATTCAACGCATTTTACACCTCGTTGTACTTTTACTACTTTTCCAGCACACGATAAACACTTAGACCTGATGACTCCGTCATTTTCCTGTCTTATAGCTGTATGTATTACGCCATTCATTAAACTTACTACTGTCGCTCGAATATAATCTGTTGCTGATATATCTACCATTTTTGTCCTTTCCATTAAACCTGTTAAATATGAAAATGACATTTCTCCATTTATTTTTCGTATACGTAAAAATTTTTCAGTTTCTAAAATTCCTTCTACTTGATCATTTTCTTTTGGTAAAAGTGAACGTTTAATTGATTTATTGATCTGAATAAACTTCTTTTTATTATCTACAGTTGTTTCTCCTAAAACTGATGCTCTAATTTGACCCTTTATTTCATAAGTTCCCTTCCCAGACTCAAATTCTTCAATAACTGCCAATTCATCTCCTGGCATTACTTTTCCTTTTTTAATACTCTTATTTTCCATAGTTCTTTTTTGATTTGAGAATATTTAAACTTCGTACTATAGCCAATGTGGTTTTACCAAAAAATCATCTAATTCTTTTCCGTCTAATAAGTCTAATAATGCTTCAGCTTGTGGAGCGGATAATACAGGTCTGTTGAATGTATACCCGTCAATCGAAACTCGCGGACATGACATTTGAATAAAAGCTTCAATAGATTTAAAATATGCCATTCGTTCGTTTGTAACTTCTCTCATAGCAATTAATTGTACTGTTTTACCTTTCTCTTCTAGTCTTTTCTTTATCTTTAATAATTTTTTTGTATCAAATTGACCTTCTTTTAAACCCAATATTAAACCAAATTTTTCCGCATATCGTGCTTTTGAAATTGATAAAATTGCTTTTTTCTCTCTATCTTTTGATATTTCTTCCAAATCCAAAATTTCTTTAGAATACGGATCAATCATGAATGTTGGCTTTCCTGATGATAAAGATACACCTATTCCATGAAAGTTACTATTTCCTAGTACAACAAAAGCATCAACTTTATCACGAATATAAAATGCAGGATAGAATTCACAACCAAAAACTTGTCCATCTCTTAATTGGCCTCCGCCTTTTCCCACTATTACATTTACCCCATTTTCTTCAAACTTTCTTTTTATTGATTCAAGTTGATGTAAATATTGACTAAAAGTTACTATTCCAATCTTTTTAAATTGTTTGAGTACATCCATAGAGTTTTCTATCGCCTCATCAAAACTAATATTATCAAATGCATCAATCATAATTGTTCTATCTCCTAATTTTTCAAAACTAATTGTATGACCTATGTTGAAAGCTAATTCAGCTCCAATTCGTTTTGCTTCAAAATTTGTAGAATCACAACTTCCATAACAAGTATCGCCCATGATAAATACGTCAATATTAAATTCTTTTGTAATTCGAGATGCAATGTCTTCCAAATAAATCATTAATCCATCAGGAGCACTTAGACAGATTTTCTTTGGCTTATGCTGTCGGATTTCTTCAAATATCTTTAATTCATCAATTTTAATCATTTTTCGTTACATACCATTATTTGGTCACTTGTTTAATTCTTTTCTTTCTCAAAATTATATTTCTTCACATAATTTTCTACTAAATAATCTGCAAATGGTAGACTACAAGTCATTCCTGGAGATACTGCATTGAGAATATGTAAAGCATTTTTTCCTTCTTTAACCACTAAATCATCCATTAATTCGCCATTATTTCCAACAAGCTGAGCTCTAATTCCTGAAGAGTTTTTTATTAATTCATTTATTTTTATACCTGGCAATAAATCGCATACTTTTTCTAAAAATTTAGTTCGAATAATTGATTGAAGTATTTCTTCCTCAATTATATTGTAGTTATTATAAACCATTTTCCAAAAGCCTTTGTATAGTAATATATTACTTAATTCTCTCACATTGATGTTTTTGTTTGAATATGCTTCTTTACCTGGTGCTAGTACTGCATTAGGACCCAAAATTATTTTATTGTTTACTGTTCGTGTTAGATGAATTCCTAAAAATGGTAAATTAGGATTAGGTATAGGATATACCATTGATCTTACTAAATGTGATTTATTTTTTGGTAATTCAAAATATTCTCCTCTGAATGGTATAATATGGTGATTTAATTTTATATTCATTAATCTTGCTATAGTATCTGCATATACACCAGCACAATTTATTACAAATTTTGTTGAAAATTTATTATTTGTTGTACTTATTTCTATTTCGTCTTTTATATTTTTGATTTTTTTCACTCGTTGGTTCATTATAAATTCTACTCCATTATTCTGAACATTACTTGCTAATGAATTAACTAATTTTTTTGCATCAACAATTGCTCCCATTGGAGAATATAATGCAAACTTTCCATTTACAAATGGTTCCATTTCATTTAATTCTTTTTTATTAATTATTCGAATTCCCGGTACGTTATTTTTTTTACCACGTTTAAGTAAAATTTCTAAATTTTTTTTATCTTCTTGAGATTTTCCTACAACCAAAGTTCCAGTTTTTTTGTAAGGTATATTTTCTTCTATACAATAATTGATTAATCTTTTATTTCCTTCAACACAGAATCGTGCTTTTAATGATCCTGGTGTATAATAAAAGCCAGTGTGTATTACGCCACTGTTTCTTCCACTTGCGTGTTTTGCTATTTCATTTTCTTTCTCAATGACTGCAATACTGACTCTTAACTTCTTACTAAGTGAATAAGCAATTGCACATCCAATTATTCCGCCTCCAATAATAATAATATCGTATTTTTTCTTATTCATATTATCTATAACAAATCATTGTCATAAAAATTAAATTTATTTTTCTATAATTGATGACAAAAATTATTTTGTCATCAATTAAGTGCGTCTCGGTTGTAACCCTCTTTTTGTTTTAAGTAGGATTCAGCTTAGCGGCCTACCCGAGTTTCGATCAGGGACTCGTTAACTCCGTTTGGCCTTGCTCCATGTGGGACGACCGTTTCATTCCAATTCCTGGAATCTCAGATTTTGATCCTCATTGTATTTACAGGTTCGGATATCGTTTCTGCTCCGTTGCCATCTATCTCTAAATATGTTTCTCAACATCACATTCCTGATAGGAGAGAGGAGTTTCCTCAGTATTACCGATGCCTACACACCGACTCACATATTCTATATGTGTTGTTTCTTGTTAAACTTATATCTAGACACATAACTATTATTCTCAAAATAAAATCTCCATTCCTTTTTTACATCTCTAGAAATTCCTATTCTTCCCGACGATAATATTTTTTCCGTTCGTTTTTCCGAATCAACAATAAACAATTTTCCTTTTTTTGTTAAATCATAATTGTTTAATTTTTTATTAATTTGTAAGGCCTGTGAAAGTTTTCCTGGACCATTAGTCAAATTTAAATTGTTTTTTCCTTTTCTATTTTTAATCATATGTTTGATTCCATTAATAGGTTCTAATCCCCGGATTAATATAGCTCCTGCCTGATCTGTTTTCTTTTTTGCTACTACATTTAACATAAAATACATTCCATAAGTGAAATACACATACGAAAATCCATTTTCCCCAAACATAACTTGGTTACTTAATGTCCAACCCTTGCTTGCATGACTAGCTTTGTCATATTCTCCAAATTTATACGCTTCTACTTCAACAATTTTGCCTAACATGAGTTTTTTTTTAGATTGTCTTACAATAATTTTTCCTAACAAATCTTTAGCTACTTTTATTGTATCTCTATTATAGAATTTTCTTGTTATTGGTGTGAATTTTTCCACTTGACTCATGGAAACACTTTTTCATAATTTTCCTTTGATTTTTCCAACAATACTGAAAAATTTATTTTATTTGGTTTTCTACTCATCATGCCACCAAGACCTCTATTTTCTTTTGTAATAAAAACCCCATCATTACTCATACCCTCTATATTCTTTATTTGATCAAGAGTTTGATCTGAAAATTCATTTCTTGATATTATGTAAACCGTAGTTAATTTTGCTTCTTTTTCTTTTAATATTCTGAGTTTCTCTATAAATTCATTTATATTATCTAATTCGTATGCTTTAATTTTACAGTCAATTATTGCAGTTATTTCATCATCATCATTCGCTATTGTGATTTTAAAATCTCCTATATTGGGAACATTATGGTCTATGGAAATTTTTGTTGATTGAAATTGCTTTACTGCCCATAAAGCTGATCTGATAACAATATAATCCTCTTTTTCAACCTTGTCTTCCATGATTGAATAATATAATGTTCTAATTGCTTGATCATTCATTTTACTCAAACTATTCATTATTCCTTCACCAAAGTCTGATCTTTCTTTTTTTGCTACATATTCTATTAATCCACTGGGTATCTTTGTTTTAATTAATTGGCTTACCATTTCTTCTCTCGTTTTCATTTCTCATATTACTAAACATGAATGCTATAAATCTATTGTTAAAATATAGTAGTAAATTAAATAAGGATAATATTAGTTAATTATTATGGCAGAAAAAATTGCTAATATAACAATTTCACATACTTGTGACGAAAATCCATGTCATCTTGATAATGACGAACAGGTAAAATGGATCAAAAATATTCTTCCAAAAGAAAAGCTTGGATGGAATTGGAAATTAATGAACGTTAAGGTTTTTGATCTAACAGGGAAAAAATCTGATTCAACTGATTCATTTATATCAAGAGTATTGGAAAAACAAGATAATGAAGAATTAGCTGATTAATTGTTATTCATTAATGCGAGATCCGGGATTTGAACCCGAGACCCTCAGCTTGGGAAGCTGATATCCTATCCAGGCTAGACCAATCCCGCATAATTAATCTATGATAAATTAAATATTATTTTATATTCCTTCAGTTGCTCTTTTTAACATGAAAGCGCCATCTTTCAGAATTAATTCAAATATATCATTAACTTCAAAGCGAATTGCTAACATATCATATTCAGATTCTGATAAAAACAATGTCATTTTTGGTAATACCATTTCTCTTGCATTAATAGGAAACATACCAATTGATTGAAACTGTGAAATTATTCCCTTAACTAAATTTGCTTCGTCTGTTCCTCCAAGACCTCCTATTACTTTTGAGTCTGATCTATCTCTTACTTCAACTAATTCTATTTGTTTGCCAGGTTGTGAAGTTTCTGGATCTGATACACTACTAATTTTATGAACTCTAACTTTTACCATATATTTTATTTAAATTACATGATTTATATTTATGAACTTTTTAAATAATTTTTAAATGTTAAACATTTATAATGCATTTTTTAATACTGTAGAATAGTTGACAAAATTTCTTAACCCTGATGCTACTGATTTTTCAATTTCTTTACGTGACGATCATAAGGAAATTCAAGAATTAGCTAGAGACTTTGCAACAAACGAAGTTGCACCTATTGCTAATAAAATTGACGAAGAAGATCATATTCCTAATTCCCTCATAAAGAAAATGTCAGAACTTGGATTTCTTGGTGTTCCTTATCCTTCTGAATATGGAGGCGCTGGTTATGATTACCTTTCTATGGCTATTGTAATTGAAGAATTAGCGCGTGTGAGTTGTGCTTTTTCAGTAATTCCTGTTGCACATACTCTTATTGCTATGCCTCTTACTAGTTTTGGCACTGAAGATCAAAAGAATAAATTTCTCATACCTCTGGCTAAAGGAGAGAAGATTGGGGCACATGCTATGACTGAGCCTGGAGCAGGTTCGGACGCAGCTGGTATTTCGACGGCTGCAACAAAAGATGGCGATGATTGGATTATTAATGGCACAAAAGCCTGGTGTACTAATGGAGATATTGCAAACACTTTTCTTATTTTTGCACGTACATCTGACGAAAAAAAAAGACATCTTGGAATTAGTGCGTTTATTGTAGAACGTGATACTGATGGCTTTACTGTCGGAAATTCTCTTCCAAAAACTGGTATACGTGGTTCTCAGTCTGTTGAACTAGTTCTTGATAATGTCAAAGTTCCTAATACTAATATACTTGGTGAAGAAGGAAAGGGATTCTATGTTGCAATGGATTGTTATGATCATGGACGAATTGAGATAGCTGCTCAAGGTGTTGGAATAGGACAAGCTGCTATTGAATCTGCATCAAAATATATTTCACAAAGAATTGCATTTGGACAACCGATTATGGAATTTCAGGGACCTCAGTTTATGCTAGCCGAAGTTGCTGCAGAAATACAAGCTTCTCGATTGTTGACTTATTGGGCTGCTTCACTTCGTGATCAAGGAAAAGATTTTGTTTCTGCCGCTGCTATTGCAAAGATGTATGCTACTGAAGCTGGTGAACGTGCTGCTTTAACTGCTATTAAATTAGGTGGTTCTGCAGGTGTAGCTAAAGAGTATCCTATGGAAAGATATCTTCGTGATATTCAAGTTACCAAAATTTATGAAGGAACAAATGACATTCAACGTGTAACATTAGGTAAATTATTGTATAAAGAAACCAAAAAAGAATTAGGTTTAAACTAAGTAACTAATTTTCTATTTCGTCTTCAATTTCATGTTCTGACTCAACCGAAGAATTTTCTGAATCTGAATTTATATTAGCTAATTTATTTGCATATTCTTGGTCAATTACTCTTGCTGTAATGAGATTTACAAGTGAATTGGTTGATGATTCACCAGTTATTTTTCCTCCTCTTCCACGTATTTGTCTCCATTTAATATTTGTATTTCCACTCTTTGATTTGTATATAATTCCTAAAACATCTCTTACATTAATGAAAGTTATATCTCGCTCTTTTTTTAAAGTCACTTTATCTGCAGCCTCAATATATATTGATCCTGTATCTCCATCTTTCTCTGGAAATACTTCTGGATCATACAAATAACTTTCAGGTATATATGAAGCACATGTACTGTTAATGAGAAATCTTCTAAAATTTTCTAATGCTGTTGTAGTATCTATATAAACCATGTATTATGTATTGTTTTCTTATTAATTTAGTTTTTGGATGTGTCGAGTATCCTATATATTTTTTTATTCATTTTTCATGTAATTTTTAATTACTTTTTCTACTTCCTCAAAATTTTTTATTTTTATTAAGTTATTGCGTTCTTTGATATCAGTATTCCACGGTTGCATATACAATAATGATAATTTTCCTGAATTTGCCATTTCAGTAATTTGAATCGGAGAATCATCTATAAATATATCGTAATCTAGTTTCGCTTTAGATTCAAATTCTCCCACTACTATTATATTATCAAACTTGATCTTTTTTTCCTCTAGCCATTTCATTACATCATTCATTGTTTTCTGATTTCTTGCTGTTACTAGGTCTGTTTTTCCAAGATTTTTTATAAGATTTATTTTTTGAAATAGATTTTCCTCTGTTTCCTCTACTAATTCCCATTCTTTCCATGCATCATTAAATACATCTTCAAACTCTTTTCTTGATATACCTAATTTCCTGTATATATCCCATTCATTTACATCTTCTTTTTTTATTGTAATTTCAAACCTCTGTTTGAGTAAACGTATCCATATTTTTGACGCATCAGCCAATACACCATCCAGATCTATTGCAATTCTCAAGATTTCTTCCCCAAAAGTATTTTTTTTATCCAGTCCCCTCTTAAAAATTTTAAAACCCTGGTTGCTTTTTGATTAATATACATTGAATATATCAAATTTATTTGTTTATCACTTAAATCAAGATGATCCAAAAAAATGTACAGCATTAAAACTTGTACGATTTGGACTAGTTAAAAAAATTGATTTTCGACATATTCGTCGAACTTCTCTTGTATTAAATCCTCTTTCTACTGATATTCTTTCAAAAAGTGATGCAAATATTTTAAAATTTGGTTTGGTTGTTATTGATTGTTCATGGAAAAAGGGATTGAGTGTTTTTACAAGGACTTTTCCTGGTAAAAATAAAAGATTGCCTATTCTTCAAGCAGGTAATCCAATAAATTATAGTAAAATTTTTACACTTTCTTCGGCAGAAGCTATTGCCGCCTCTTTATTTATTCTTGGACATAGAAAAGAATCTGAATTCATTCTTTCAAAATTCAAATGGGGTAATACTTTCTTTCAATTAAATACACAAATTTTAGATGCATATTCTCGTGCTCGTGATTCTGACGAAATTGCAAAAATTGAAAAAGAATACTATAAAAAATTTCTATAATTTTTGCAATTATGTCACATTATCCTTAAGTATTATAATCACGAGTATTAGTACAAATGCTTCTGCCTGCTGAAATAGAAACAAAGACATCAGTACCTGCTCTTAGAGCTCTTGTTGCAAAGAAGCTTATTTATGATTATAAATTCAGTCAGAATGATACTGCAAAATTAATTGGTATTACTCAAGCTGCTGTTAGTAATTATCTTCGTGGTACAAGAGGTAATCTTACTTCATTAGGAGATGATGAACGTATACAAGTGATTGTTGACGAGATTACTACAATGATGATTGAAAAACACGAACTCAGTGATATAATATCTAAGTTTAATGAAGCGTGTACTATTATTAGAAGTAATAGATTGTTATGTGATATTCATAAAAAACTAGAACCATCACTTGATGTGGATAATTGTCATGTTTGTGAAATGGATTACGATTCAACAGATTCCAAACAAAGTTTTGATGTAACTTTAAAATAAATATCCTAGTTCTATCATTATGAAGATAATAACTTTAGGTACTGGTGATGCTTTTGCATCTGGTGGACGCGCAAGCACATCTATTCTACTTGATGGTACTTTTAAAGTTCTACTTGATTGTTCTCCTCAAGCAATTCATTCATTAAGACGTTGTAATTATTCCCCAAATCAGATTGATTACATTTTTATTTCTCATCTTCATGGAGATCATTCAGGTGGCTTACCTTTATTTTTGTTAAATCTTAAGCATCGTGAATCGGGGATTGTTAAAATAAGTGGGCCTAATGGATTAGATCGATTAATCAAAAACGTATATTATGAATATTATGGAGATGTTGATATGAAAAAATACTTTGAATTCAAGTCACTTTCATCTAATTATCCATTTACTGTAAATTATATTGAAGGAGATCATTCTGTTTTAGATTATATATACAAAATAGAAATTGATGGGATTACTGTCGTTTATACAGGAGATACTAGAAAAATTGATCTATCGACTTTTGCAAAGAACGCAGATTATTTATTCCACGAAGCTGGAGAAATTGATCCTATTCGAGCTACTAATTTTGCACATACTACTCCAATTGAAGCGGCTTATGCTGCTAAATCTGCTAATGTAAAAAATCTTGTGTTAGTACATCGTCCTGATTTTAGTGATGAACTTATTCATGAAGTAAAATCAATTTTTCCAAATACACTTTTTCCAAATGACCTTGATGTAATTAAATAATTATCTAAATAGTTATAATTTACACAATCTAATAATGCACTGTTGAAATATTATTCAACTAAGAAATTTGGCCCGATCACAACAGGACATAGACAGTGGAAAGATTCTGGACATTGTAAATATGTTCATGGTTATGCACGTTATGTTGAAATAACATTTGCATGTCATGATTTAAATGATAAACAATGGGTAATGGATTTTGGAGGTTTAAAACATATTAAAAAATGGCTTGACGATCAATGGGATCATAGACTTTTAATTTCAAATGATGATCCATTACTTTCTGATTTTGAAAAATTACATGAAAAAGGAGGTTGTAATCTTCATGTTATGGATATTGCTCGTGGATGGGGTCCTGGTATTGAAGCTTCCTGCAAATTCGTTTATGATTATGTAGATCAATGGATAAAAACTCAAACTGATTCTCGCGTATTTGTTCATAAAGTCCAAATTTGGGAACATGAAAATAATTCTGCATATCTTTCACCAGATTGAAGATTGTGATTATGTTGAGCAATAATAACGTACTTGTTCTTCTTTCTGGCGGTATTGATTCAACTGTTGCACTGTGGAAAATGAAAGAACAAGGTTATAATCTATATACAATTACTTTTAATTATTTTAAACGATTTTCAAAAGAGATTGAATGTTGTTCACAAATTTCTAAATTAGCTGGAACTATTGAACATAAAATAATTAATCTTGATTTTTTATCTGAATTTGAAGATGAAATTTACTCAAGTTCAAGTTCTTTGTATAAAAAAAATAATATTATTCCTCCAAATTACATTTCATTTAGAAATTTAATTTTTTATTCACTTGCCGCTTGGTATGCAGAAACACATGGAATTGAAATTATTGTTGGCGGCCATAATAAAAATGATATTAATTATTTTCCAGATACTAGTATTAATTTCTTTGAAGACTTGACTAAATTATTTAATTTTTCAACTTATACTTCTAATAAAATTCAATACGATATTTTTATGCCTCTTCATAAACTTACTAAGACACAAGTTCTTGAAGAAGCAATACGTTTGAAAATTCCACTTGACTTAACATGGAGTTGTGAAAAACAGGAGAATTTTGCTTGTGGTTTATGTAGATCGTGCACTTTAAGATTAACTAGTTTTAAAAAAATTAATATGATTGATCCAATCCAATATGATGACTAGTTGGCACTACTGTGATAAAGGCATAATTTTTTAAGTAATACAAACCGGCACTAAAAATAGAGGAAATTATCATTATGTTCGATTCATATAAATCAAGAAAATTTACTCAAATTTCTAGTCTACCTGATATACAGAATGAAAAATCTAAAGTAAATGTTTCCGCAGGTATTTCGAATTTTAAGACTATTTATTATGGTAGGGAATGGCAACTTCCAATTTCAATTAATGTTTCTGTTTCGACTAACAATACTCGTGGAGTTCATATGAGTCGATTAATTAAATCTAGTCTCAAGTATATGAAGGGAAAATATATTGAAGATTCGCTTAATCAAATCTACGAAGATGTAACAAAAACTCAACCTAATTGTATTATAAATGTTGTTTTTCAATATCCTATACA